>ERZ835109.2297-NODE-2297-length-12648-cov-4.342889_pt1 | contig 12648 bp, 8 predicted proteins | sample MGYA00519946_ERZ835109 | MGnify/ENA primary metagenome ERZ835109 (study PRJEB31850, sample SAMEA3708771) | human gut metagenome | biome: human gut; feature: human-associated habitat; material: faeces | place: China | collected 2014 ...
ATTGATTTTAGTGAAGTTTTATAATTTTATTGTTTGTTGTTGCAAAGAAAGAGATAATCTGGCGGATAGAAGGAAAAATACAAATCAAAAAAGGACAGAATTTATCTATTTGATTTAAAATTGTTTTTTTAATGAACTCAATTTGAATCCTTTTTGTTACTGTTTATGAATGGGTATCTGTAAAGATTATTATTATGAAATTATTCTTGTAGATAAGGTGATAAAGCTGTTACAATTGGCTATAGTAGAGTGACAACAAAATGATGATTAAATAACAGTCTTGTAATAGCATGTAATAATGGTCTTAATTCTGCAATAACTGATTATGACTATTTAAATCCCTTTTCATCGGATTTTTAATTTAATAGCTAGACAATTATGATGTTACAATTAGTCCATCCTAATTATAATTGGGGGCATGTTAGTGTAACGGTTATAATAGTCAATTAATGAAGGGTAGATAAACTCTATTGATCAATAAAATTACTTTATATTGATACTGCTTGAGTAGCTCATAAGCTTTATGCCCTCAATAATACCAACAAACTCTCCGGTCCCATATTGAAAAGCAGATCAATAATACTCAAATTAGGGAGAAAACCGAGTTTGGAATCAAATACCTGGTAATAGGGATGCGGAATAAATTCCGGATCAGCTATCCGGAAATCTTTCTTGGGATGAATAATCTCGCGGAAGTCCGCTTCTTCTGTAGCAAATTCCATTTTATATTCTGTAGTTCGTTCGATGCAAGGCTGAATGTCTATCAACTTACAGACCAGCTGGCAGAGTTCCTCGTTGAAATCGGCTAAAAACTCGTATTTCTTTTCGTAGAAAGGGCGGAAGTCGTCTTTGTAATATTCAAAGTAAGGAGTACTGTTGTAGGCTGATTCGATGGCATTCCAATGCAGATGGCGCCAGTTACCGTGATCGGAAATACGTATATCCTTCATCGGACATTTCAGCGTATCCGGTTTGACGGTTGGAATGGAGAGTGCCAGTTCGCCGTCAGGTCCGGCAATCGTACAACGGTTGCGATAGGTTTGCTTTATATAATGATCGTGTTGTTCGACATATATTTTATCATATTCCAATAGTTTGGTATAATATTCTACCGGAGCAAGGTAGGCAGATGATAAATAAGCTATTCTCATTATTTTATGTACAGATGTTATGTTGAAAACTATGCATGTGAATTATTTTACAGACTGAAAGAAGCGATTCCATCGGTATCCGTCAAAGATTCCCGTTCCTTTTTCTTTAGAGAACCAGATTAGTGATGCTTTCCCGATAATATGGTCTTGCGGAACGAATCCGAACAGACGTGAATCGGACAGATTGACACTATTGTTGGAAGCCATCCAGTAGTAATCTTTGGTAAAAAAACAATGCTGTGTGGGTTTTCCGTCGATATAAAGCGTATCATTCTTTATTTCCGCCTGTTTGCCTTCGTGCATCACGAGGGTATTTCGCAGCAATGTGATATTCCACGGATATACTCGTAGTGCTTTCCCTTTGCCGGGAACGATGAGCGGTTTAAGCTCTTTTTCGCTCTTTTCCGTCAAAGGCTGAATCCAGTTCTGATCGCTGATCGCTTGTTCCAGTAAGTAATATTCATAGCGGCTGAAACTGCGGACATGAGTGCTGTCATTGCTTCCCATCAGTCCGTCATTGGTGATGGAAAGGGTTTGCATAAGCGAAGTGATCAACTGCTCTTTAGTAGCGGGATAGGAGTAGAGTCTCTTCTTATCCGGATTGAATTGCGCTTCGGGAGAGGATACGGAGAAAAGGGAATCGACAAGCAGGGTATCACCGGGAGTACCGATACAACGGCTGATATAGATTTCTCTTCGGTCAATAGTCGGTTGCCCGATGGCGGCGGGATTATTAAAGACTACAACATCTTGTTGCCGGACAGATCGCTCGCACCAACGGTGATATGAGAACAGTGACATCAGCGGAAGCCGCAGGCCGTAGCTCCATTTGTTGACCAGAATACGTTCACCCTGAAAAAGTGAATTCTCCATACCGGTGGAAGGGATAAGGCAGGATGTAAAAGCGAATCCCCGGAGCAGAAGCACGACGGCTATTGCTCCGGCGAATGCGAATATCCATTTTAATTTACGAATGTTCATCAATTTCTATCACCTTATCACTCTATCACGTCTGTATCCTTATCAGTCTACCCACTTGAAGAGGCGGTTCCAACGGATTTTTCCGTCAAACCATCCGCGGTCTTTGTCAAGTGACAGCCATACAACGATAGGTTTACCTACTACATGGTCTTCAGGAACAAATCCCCAATAGCGGGAGTCCGCAGAATTGTGGCGGTTGTCGCCCATCATCCAGTAATAGTCCATCTTAAAGGTATATTGATCGGTTTTCTCGCCGTTGATATAAATACCGTCCGGCTTGATCTCCAGTTTATTTCCTTCGTAAGCGACAATACAACGTTCGTAGATAGGCAGGTTATCTTCAGTCAGAGTGATAGTAGCACCTTTGGCGGGAATCCAGATCGGACCGTAGTTGTTACGGTTCCATTTGGTATGTAAGTTGAGCGGGTACATCTGTCCGGCATACTCTTCCGGTTCCATGACGATCTTGCTGATGAGCTTTTTGTTGCCGGACAATGTTTCGTACATTTTCTTCGTCAGCGGAAGATGATAAATAGGAGCCATCTTTCCTTGTGCATTCCGATTGTCCAGTCCGATCTGTCTGAAGGTTTCTTCCCATGAAGAATCATCATACAATGTCTGGTCTGCCTTGCTGATGCCTAATTCACGGAACATATCTTCCGTGATATACGGGCCTGTGGTCTGTACGAAGTAGTTGAACTGCAGATTTTCGGGATTCTCGATAGCCTTGCCGTCAATCATGACCTGACCGTCTACGATCTGCAGCGTATCTCCGGGCAGACCGACACAGCGTTTTACATAGTTTTCACGGCGGTCTACCGGACGATAAACGACCTCTCCGTAAACACGCGGATTCGATAGAATCTGCTGGCGACCGGCATTATAATACAAATCGTAAACAGCACGTTGCTGCTGGCGTGTCAGACTGTCCATCTCTATCTGCTTGGGATACAGGCGCTGACCTTCACCGTAAGCTATAGAGTAGAAATCTGTTTGCTGATTGTTGAGCGCTACCGTATCACCGGCAGGAAAGTTGAAGACAACAATGTCATTGAGTTTCACTTTTCCGAACCCGGGAACTCTTTTATATTTCCACTGAGGCCATTCGATATATGATTTGGTATTTAAAATAGGCAACGTATGTTGCGCCAACGGCATGGAAAGCGGCGTATTCGGCACACGTGGCCCATAACTCATCTTGCTGACGTACAGGAAGTCGCCTACCAGCAATGACTTTTCCAAAGACGAGGAAGGAATCTGATAGTTTTGGAAAATGTAGATATTGACAAAGTAGACAGCAACCAATGCAAAGACAATGGCATCTACCCAACTCATAACATTACGAACGGTAGGATTCTTCGATTTCTTCCAGAATGACCAGGGTATTTTCTTGGTGATATAAATATCGAAGATGAAAGGAACGACAATCAGCCCCCACCAACTGCGTACCCAGATGAGGAAGGCGAGATAAAGGAGAATAGCAATGGTGCATTTGATCCATTGTGTGCGTGTGGCTTGTCTCATAATCTATATTCGTTTGATAGTGGCTTTGAAGCCTTATTCGTTTAAGAATGGGAATAAATCACTCATGCCCAGATATCCCTCATGTTGGGCCGTGTATTCGGCAGCAAGGATGGCTCCCAATACAAAGCCGCCGCGATTCTTGGCATCGTGCGTGATGGAAATGCTGTCTACTTCTGACTCGTAGCGGATGGTATGGATGCCGAAAACCTCTCCTTCACGGATCGAGTCGATAGGAAACTCGTTGGAAGCGCAGGCGTCAGTGCCGCTAACGGTACCGTCCGGTGCAAGGAGCGTTCCTTTTACCCATTTGTCTTTGCGGTCCATGTTTTCCAGTATGCCTTCAGCCAGTGTGATGGCAGTGCCGCTGGGTGCATCCAGTTTATGGATATGATGAGTCTCGCTCATGGTGACGTCATAACCGGGGAATTGATTCATTATTTTTGCCAGATACTTGTTGACAGATGAGAAGATGGCTACTCCAAGACTGAAGTTGGACGACCAGAAAAGGGTTTTTCCTCCTTCGGTACATAGCTTTTTGATTTCTTCGCCATGTTCCGCCATCCATCCTGTACTGCCTGATACTAATTTGACTCCGGCTTTGAAAGCTTTCATATAATTGCTGTAGGCTACCATCGGATTGGTGAACTCAATGGCTACGTCGGCGGACTTGAATGCTTCCGACTCAAAGTCTTCCTGATTATCAACATCAATAATGCAGACAATTTCGTGTCCGCGACTAAGGGCTGCCTTTTCAAGTTCCTTGCCCATTTTTCCATAACCGATCAACGCTATTTTCATTGTTTTCTGACTTATATTCAAAATAATAGTCGCAAAGATAAGATTTTTATTACATTTGCAGTGCACATTAACTTTCTGTTAACATGGAACACCTTCTCCACTATGTGTGGAAACATAAATTATTCCCTCTCAAAATACTGCAAACCACCAAAGGCTTACTGGTAGAAATTATCGATTCAGGACTGCAGAACCCTGATGCCGGTCCCGACTTTTTTAATGCAAAGCTGAAGATAGACGGTACATTGTGGGTGGGAAATATAGAGATACATACTCATTCTTCAGACTGGTACCGTCACGGTCACGACCATGATAAAGCATACGATTCTGTGATTCTGCATGTGGTGGCCGAGGCAGATGCCGAAGTAACCCGTTCCAACGGTGAGCAAATCCCCCAACTGCTATTGACCTGTCCCGAGAATGTACAAACCCATTATCATGAACTCTGCATTGCCGACCAATATCCTGCCTGCTACTCCATCATAGGGTCCTTATCTAAATTAACGATTCACTCCTGGCTGACGGCTCTTCAGACCGAACGACTGGAGCAAAAAGCAAGGCAAATTGCCGATCGGCTGGAACGATGTGACCGTCATTGGGAAGATGCCTTCTTTATCACTCTTGCCCGTAATTTCGGTTTCGGCTTGAATGGCGATGCTTTTGAGACGTGGGCAGGACTGCTTCCGTTCCGGGCGATAGACAAGCATCGGAATGATCTGTTCCAGATAGAGGCTTTTTTCTTCGGGCAGGCCGGTTTGCTGGAGGAGGCGTTTTTAAAGAAGGAGCAGGAAGATGAGTATAGTCTCCGGCTTCGTAAAGAATTTCGCTATCTGCAACGGAAGTTTGAAATAACTCAGGTGATGGATGCCGGTTTATGGCGTTTTTTGAGGCTTCGTCCGGAAAACTTTCCCCATATTCGGTTAGCACAGTTGGCCTACTTGTATCAGAAAGTTGATAAGCTTTTTTCGCAGATGATGGAGGCAGAAACCTTGCCGGAAGTGCGTCAACTACTGTCTACTCATGCTTCTGCTTATTGGGATAATCATTATATATTCGGCCGGCCTTCTTCGCAGAAAGAGAAATCGATGGGAGAGAGGTCACAGGACTTGATTGTGATTAATACCGTTGTTCCTTTCTTATATGCTTATGGTCTGCATAGAACCGATGAGCGGATGTGTGATCGTGCCGGACGTTTTCTGGAAGAGTTGAAAGCGGAGAATAACCATATTATCCGCTCGTGGAGAGATGCCGGGCTACCGGTCGGTTCGGCGGCAGATAGCCAGGCATTGATACAGCTCCGCAAAGAGTATTGTGATAAACGGAAATGTCTCTTTTGCCGTTTCGGATACGAGTATTTGCGGAAGAAATGAGTCGTTTATTTCTCTAATAACTTATAGACTGCATTGAGAAGATCATTTTCCCTGTTGGGTCTGGGGGCGTCACGGTTTACGATGTTTCCTTCCTTGTCTATCAACATATAGGTGGGGAAGGAGCGAACCTGCAGGAACTTCTCAATAGCCCTTTGCTGCTCATCGGGCAAGTTATAGTGGACGGCAATTTTGCCGGTCAGTCCATATTCCTTGATAATGTTTTTCCACGATTTGTCTGAGGAATGGTTGCAGAGATATAAGAATATCACGTCTTTTCCCTCAAACAGTTTCTTGGCGCTTCCTGCATATTGCATCATGTCCTTGCACGGACCGCACCAGGTGCCCCATACATCCAGATAAACCACTTTCCCTTTATAAGGCTCAATGATTTTGCGGAATAATTGTTCTCCGTCTGTGATCTCTGCCAGAGGTTCGTTAGGCATCAGGCTTTCGGGATATTCGATGGCCTTATGGGATATTTCTTCGTATATCCCTTGTTGGTTTAATACATAAGCCTGTAGGGAAGGATTAGAAACTTCTGCTTTGAATTTATTGATGAGGCTGTCCGGCAATTCTTTGTGAGTCTGCTGCAACATCTCATAATAGCAATTTGCCTTTAGTATCTCCTTTAATTTTTCGTCCATTTGCAGGGAGTCAATGATAGCAAGGGTACGATTGATGGAATTAGCGAGCAAGTTTCCCATCATATAGTCATTGAAAATTTCGTCTCTGCCTACGAGGCTCTGTATTGTTTTGATGCTCGGTTCCATCTTTTTGTTGTAGGCAGCCATTGTCAGCGAGTCAGCCGTATTCGCAGCTTTCATTTTTTCAATTTCTTTTTCGAAGTTACTGAAGGCGTGTAATGCGTCTTTTTCTTCTTGTGATAGCTGAATCTTTCCGTCCCTTTCAAATTTAAGATAGAGCATTTCCATCTTTTGAGGAGTTACGGTCAATCTGTTTGAAGAAGCGGGAGCAATGTCCGTTATGTATCCGACGTAATCCCGCAGGAAAGAACCATAATCTCTGAGAAGCGTATAAGGCTCTACCGGACGGGGATATAGTGCCGAGTCTACATAACTCATAAATTCCGGTTGCAGATGCTCCTGCTTGTTACGGTCTACCGAAAAGCGGCGTTGCATCAGGTCGCGTGCAGCGTTGTAGCGGATTTCCTGTTCTGTGTAATAGCGGAATTTGTGCGAGAGAAGCGGATGATCATTGAGCATCTTTGCGCGATATTCTGATTTATGACGGATGATATCCTGCGTCTTTTGCAAATATTCCATATTACCCATCTTTTTCCCTTCGTCGTAGCCGATATATTCACTGAGTCCTTCGTGGGCCAGCAGTTCGTTGAGGATACGTGCCTTTTCTCCCATCACTAATTTCTTTTTGTCAGCGAAGTCCACATAGAGGAAATAGCTCTCTCCCGGCTCTACGGATGTCCAGATAGTGGTACGTCCCCAATCGATGAACACGTTGTGGCTGTTCAATACAGGGAAACGAAGGGTAAATCTTCCCAGTGAGTCGATGGCGGTGGTATATTTTTCTTCTCTATCGGTGATCATATCCGGCACGGAAACTTCGAAAGGACGTGTCGAAGGCAGGTTACGCAGGTATCCGATGAGAGTCACGCTATCCGTTTGATAACCATTGTCGACGAAAGGAGTGGTGTCAGCTACCGGATAATCGGGTAGATACTTGTCGTTACAAAGAACATATGTCTGTGCCTTTTCTTTTCCGACAGACAGGGTGCAGGATGTTTCATCTTTACGAGTTAAACGCACTTTCAGTTGTTCCGTTCCATTTTTCAGGATGATGGTGGTTCGATTCTTTTGGATGCTTATCGACTCATAATCCCAAAATTGACATTGGTAGACAGCAAAGTCTTCGAAGAATCCGATGCGCCAGTCTCCGGTCGCTTGATTTATCCAACATCCGGCGAAAGCATATATTTCAGGGCGTGAGGCGATGGGAGAGACTTTTTCATTTTGCAGTTCAGCGGCTACGTTCATTGTTTTCGGCAGGGGGAAGCTGAGGTAAAGCAGTTTGTATGATTCTCCGCTTTTGACGAGCAGCCGATATTCTTTATTGAGAAAATATCCGGCCGATAAGATATCCCATGTTTTTCCGTCATAGAGCAGTTTTCCGTCACGGGTGAATTCGTAGATTACTTTTCCGGATAATCCTTTCACCCATTTCTGATAAACACGGTCGGGCAATGTAAGGGGAGTGAGCGGTTCCGTGTGGTCGGGGACTTGCTTGCGGATACAGTTCTTCGGCTCTTTCCAGCCTTTGTACCAGATGGTGGCGGCGTCATTGCCGGTAGGTGTGATACGGAATTCCGTCGTATCTCCTTTCTGATTGCGTAAATGGAAGAAGTAGCTGCCGTCAGCTTCCTGTTTTATCTGTTCGGCATAAAAAACGACATAATAGTTCTCTACGAAATTCTCTCCGATGAGCGGACCGTTCCAGTCAGACACATTGTCTGCTTTAAATTGCCAGTAGCCTCGCAAAGATTCGGGAATTGTCTGATAAGTGCCGGATTGGGCGAAAGCGATAGTCTGTGTACTGCATAAAAGCAAAAGACCTATCAGGAGAAAACAGTAGGGGGGTCTCATGGTGTGTTTTTATTTAAGTTAGTATTTCGATTTATGACAAAGGTATTTTAATACCGGAATAATGAGGTGTGGTAAGTTTATTATTTGTAGTAGTTTAACTATTTTCTTCCCGATTCGTATCAAGATATTGAACTTGTCATTATCTTTGCAGCGTTATTTTAAACTCTTAATTTATATCGTGTTATGAGAGCTAAGAAGTTTGCATGCTGTTTGATGGTCATGTCATTGCTGGCAGGTATTTCATTTATTTCCTGTGGCAATAGCTCCAGGGCGAAAGTAGAAAGTGAAGCAGCACAGACAGGAGAAGATTTCAAGTCGTTTCTGGATAAGTTTACTTCCAGTGCGGCGTTTCAGTATACTCGTGTCAAGTTTCCGTTGAAAACGCCGGTTACTTTATTGGCGGATGACGGGGAAACTGAGAAAACGTTCCCTTTTACGAAGGAAAAGTGGCCGTTGCTGGACAGTGAAACGCTGAAAGAAGAACGTATCACTCAGGAAGAGGGCGGTGTTTATGTATCTAAGTTTACGCTGAACGAACCGGCGCATAAGGTATTTGAGGCGGGATACGAAGAATCGGAGATCGACTTACGTGTGGAGTTCGAATTGCTGCCCGATGGAAAATGGTATGTAGTAGATTGTTATACCGGCTGGTATGGATATGATTTGCCGATTGCAGAGCTGAAACAAACCATTCAGCACGTGCAGGAAGAGAATGCGGCTTTTAAAGAACTTCACCCTTAAAAGCAGGACCGGCAGAGAGCATATCGGTCATTATCTATAAGATATAGCACATAATTTGAACTATTTTGTACGATTTGAACCCCTCTTTCCAACAAAAGAGGGGTTTCTTTGCATTCGGGAGATGAACAGGTGATCTTCTCTGTAAATACCGGCTAATGATAAACCGATTTACCATCGGACCTAAAACGATATATTCTATGATAAAGCAATCTTTTACTCTGTCAGTGACAATGCTGATATTGTCTTTTCTCTGTCCGGCATTCCTCAATGCGCAGATAGTTACGGACGAGCGGATGTTCTCTTTTGAAGAACCGCAGTTACCTGCCTGTATAACCGGTGTTCAGTCTCAGTTAGGCATATCCGGTGCACATTATAAAGACGGGAAACATTCGTTGGAATGGACCTTCGAACCGAACGGGAGACTGGAACTCCGGAAAGACCTGAAGTTTGAAAAGAAGGACCCGACAGGGAAAGACCTGTATCTTTCCGCTTTCATCGTATGGATATACAATGAGCAGCCTCAGGACGCTGCTATCGAGTTTGAATTTCTGAAAGACGGCCGTAAGTGCGCTTCTTTTCCTTTCGGCATCAATTTCAAAGGTTGGCGTGCGGCATGGGTCTGCTATGAACGCGATATGCAAGGCACGCCGGAAGAAGGAATGAACGAGCTCCGCATCGTGGCTCCCGATGCAAAAGGACGCCTTTTCATCGATCATCTGATCACTGCGACAAAGGTGGATGCCCGCCAGCAGACAGCCGATCTGCAAGTCCCCTTTGTCAATGCCGGCACTACCAATCACTGGCTGGTACTCTACAAACACTCCCTGCTGAAACCGGACATCGAACTGACTCCCGTAAGCGACAAGCAGCGGCAGGAAATGAAACTGCTGGAAAAGCGTTTCCGTGACATGATCTATACCAAAGGGAAGGTGACGGAGAAAGAAGCCGAAACCATCCGTAAGAAATACGACCTCTATCAGATAACCTATAAGGACGGGCAAGTGTCCGGAGTGCCCGTTTTCATGGTGCGTGCTTCCGAAGCCTACGAACGGATGATTCCGGACTGGGACAAGGATATGCTGACCAAGATGGGAATAGAGATGCGTGCCTATTTTGACTTAATGAAACGGATTGCCGTGGCTTACAATAACAGTGAGGCAGGATCACCGATCCGCAAGGAGATGAGGCGGAAATTTCTTGCGATGTACGACCATATCACCGATCAGGGAGTGGCTTATGGTAGTTGCTGGGGCAATATTCATCATTACGGATATAGCGTGCGCGGACTTTATCCGGCTTATTTCCTGATGAAAGATGTGTTGCGGGAAGAAGGAAAACTGCTCGAAGCGGAGCGTACGTTGCGTTGGTATGCCATCACCAACGAAGTATATCCCAAGCCGGAAGGCAACGGAATCGACATGGATTCTTTCAATACACAAACCACCGGGCGTATCGCAAGCATTCTGATGATGGAAGACACGCCGGAGAAGCTGCAATACTTGAAATCCTTCTCCCGATGGATTGACTACGGCTGCCGTCCTGCACCGGGACTGGCCGGTTCTTTCAAAGTGGACGGAGGAGCTTTCCATCACCGTAATAACTATCCTGCCTATGCCGTTGGAGGACTGGACGGGGCAACGAATATGATATATCTTTTCAGTCGGACAAGCCTTGCCGTTTCCGAATTGGCACACCGGACGGTCAAAGATGTCCTGCTTGCCATGCGTTTCTACTGCAATAAACTGAACTTTCCCTTGTCTATGTCCGGGCGCCATCCCGATGGAAAGGGGAAATTAGTTCCCATGCACTATGCGATAATGGCAATTGCCGGAACTCCCGATGGAAAGGGTGATTTTGATAAAGAGATGGCATCCGCCTACCTGCGTCTCGTATCTTCCGATTCTTCTTCTGCGGAACAGGCACCGGAATATATGCCGAAAGTTTCGAACGCTCAGGAGCGTAAGATTGCCAAACGACTGGTGGAAAACGGTTTTCGTGCCGAATCCGATCCGCAGGGTAATCTCTCACTAGGCTATGGCTGTGTATCTGTGCAACGGCGTGAAAACTGGTCGGCTGTGGCACGCGGACATTCACGCTACCTTTGGGCAGCCGAACATTATCTGGGACACAACCTCTATGGACGTTATCTGGCACATGGAAGTCTCCAGATACTGACAGCACCTCCGGGACAGACAGTGACTCCCGCCACCAGCGGATGGCAGCAGGAAGGTTTCGACTGGAACCGTATTCCGGGAGTGACTTCCATCCATCTCCCGCTGGACCTGCTCAAAGCCAACGTGCTGAATGTAGATACATTCTCCGGAATGGAAGAGATGCTTTATTCGGATGAAGCCTTTGCCGGCGGCCTGTCACAAGGAAAGATGAATGGTAACTTCGGAATGAAACTGCACGAACACGATAAGTATAACGGAACGCATCGTGCGCGAAAATCCTTCCATTTCATCGATGGAATGATCGTTTGTCTGGGCTCGGATATCAAGAATACAAACACGGACTATCCAACGGAGACGACCATCTTCCAACTGGCGGTGACAGATAAAGAGGCACATGACTATTGGAAGAATAATGCGGGTGAAGGAAAAGTATGGATGGATCATCTGGGTACCGGATATTATGTGCCGGTTGCTGCAAGATTCGAGAAAAACTTTCCGCAATACTCCCGTATGCAGGATACAGGCAAAGAAACGAAAGGAGACTGGGTATCATTGATTATCGACCATGGGAAAGCACCGAAAGCGGGAAGCTACGAATATGCCATTCTGCCGGGAACCGACCGGAAGACGATGACTGCCTTTGCAAAGAAGCCTGCCTACAGCGTATTACAGCAAGACCGGAATGCACATATCCTTGAATCGCCTTCTGATAAGATAACTTCTTATGTGCTTTTTGAAACTCCCCAGTCACTGCTTCCCGGTGGATTATTGCAGCGTACGGATACGTCCTGCTTAGTGATGGTCCGTAAGGAATCTGCTGATAAAGTATTATTGACTGTAGCTCAACCGGATTTGGCATTGTATCGTGGTCCGAGTGATGAGGCTTTCGATAAAGACGGAAAACGTATGGAGCGCAGCATCTATTCCCGCCCGTGGATTGACAATGAAAGCGGTGAGATTCCTGTGACGGTGACTCTGAAAGGCAGGTGGAAGGTAGTGGAGACCCCTTACTGCAAGGTGGTATCCGAGGATAAAAAACAAACGGTGCTTCGCTTCCTCTGTAAGGATGGAGCCAGCTATGAGGTAGAACTGGAGAAATAATCTTTTGTTCTGTGGCATGCTATCTGAATAATCAGATCCCCCAAGAGCATTTACGGCCAAAGGAATCGGCTGTAATAGCAGCAATGAAAGCTGAGGAGCCTACATATCGGTCAGGCTCTCCACAGTGATTTGATAGCCGTTTTGCTCTCATGCTCTAACAAATGGTCTGTATCCTTTTATTCATCGTGGTTTT
>ERZ835109.2305-NODE-2305-length-12622-cov-26.965226_pt1 | contig 12622 bp, 10 predicted proteins | sample MGYA00519946_ERZ835109 | MGnify/ENA primary metagenome ERZ835109 (study PRJEB31850, sample SAMEA3708771) | human gut metagenome | biome: human gut; feature: human-associated habitat; material: faeces | place: China | collected 2014 ...
CATATAGACCTTGGAGAGGGTCTATAAACACTACTACTTTATAATACGAGGAACAAAACAATGGAAAACAAAGTAATTCAGGACAGACTTGCACTTCTCAGAGCGAAGATGCAGGAGGAAGGCATTGATTTTTATATGATGCCCACAGCGGATTTTCATAACTCCGAATACGTAAACGACTATTTTAAAGTAAGAGAATATTTCAGTAACTTTACCGGTTCCAACGGTACGCTGTTAGTATGGAAGGACGGCGCCGGACTGTGGACCGACGGCAGATATTTCATTCAGGCAGAGGCAGAATTGGAAGGAACAGGCGTAGAACTGTTCCGCATGCTGCAGGAAGGTGTTCCTACCATCGAAGAGTTTCTGGAGCAAAACATACAGCAGGGTCAGACCTTAGGCTTCGACGGCAGAGTCATTGCAGCCATGGACGGTAAAAAATACGAAAAGGTACTGGCAAAGGCGCAGATCTGTATCGCTTATGAGAAAGATCTTGCAGACAGCATATGGACGGACAGACCGAATTTCCCGGCCGGAAAAGTAACGGTACTGGACGAGAAAATTGCCGGCAAGAGTGTGGAAGAGAAACTCACGCAGACCAGAGAGAAGATGGCAAAGGACTGTGCCAATGCACTGCTTTTGACCAAACTGGACGATCTGATGTGGCTCTTCAATATCCGTGGCTGCGATGTGGAATGCAACCCGGTGGCAATGTCTTATGCTTATATTACGGAGGATACCGCCACATTGTTTATCCAGCAGAAAGCACTGGATACGCAGGTGTCAGAATACCTTGCAGCACATCACATCGATGTGAAGGAATACGATGCTGTCGTAGACTTTCTGAAATCACTTCCCGCAGGCAATGCAATCCTCGTGGATAACAGATATTGCAGTTATACTTTATATAAGACACTGCAGAAGAACCAGCATCTGATAGAGGGTAAGAATCCCACCGAGCTGTTGAAAGCCATCAAAAATCCGGTGGAGCAGGCGAGAATGCAGGAAATTTTCCTGAAGGACAGCGTTGCGGTAACCAAATTCATATACTGGCTGAAAACCCATGTAGGAAAAGAGAAGATCACTGAAGTGACTGCTGCAGACTATCTGGAACAGAAGAGAAGAGAGAGTCCGGAATTTTTAGATCTGTCCTTCCCGACGATCGCAGGCTATAAGTCCAATGCAGCCATGATGCATTACGAGGCAACACCGGAGAACTGTGCAACTCTGGAGCCGGAAGGAATGCTTTTGGTAGATTCCGGCGGACAGTATCTTGGCGGTACCACTGATGTAACCAGAACCATCGCATTAGGTCCTGTCTCCGATGAGATAAAAAAGCATTATACCATGGTGGCTGCGGCAGTGATGCAGCTTACCCACGCTCACTGGCTCTACGGCTGTACCGGAAGGAATCTGGATATTCTGGCAAGACAGCCTATCTGGGATATGGATATTGATTACCAGTGCGGCACCGGGCATGGTGTGGGATACATTCTGAACGTACACGAAGGTCCCCAGAACATGCGTTGGAGATTCACTGGAGGTATGGTGGAAGCCGTGTTCGAAGACGGCATGGACATCACCAATGAGCCTGGTATCTACATCCAGGGCAGCCACGGCATTCGTATCGAGAACGTGATGCTGGCGAAAAACGATGTGAAGAACGAGTACGGTCAGTTCATGCATTTCGAGACTCTGACCTGGGTGCCTGTCGATAGAGAAGCCATTGACGAAAAATATTTGAACGATACCCAGATAAAATATCTGCACGAGTATCAGAAGACCGTCTACGAGAAGATTTCTCCTTATCTGAATGAGGAAGAAAAAGAATGGCTGGCGGCAGAAACCGGAGTGAAGTAAAGAGAATATAAAATTGGTATAAAATTTTTAACGGTTTCTTGACTTTTTTACTGGGTTTTGAGATAATACACACGATGTGGCAGAAGATAAAGACACATATAAAGAATAAAGGAAAGAGGTTAATGTAAGATGGCAGAGATTAATTTAAGCAAGTACGGCATCACCGGAACCACAGAAATCGTTCACAATCCTTCTTATGAAGAATTATTCAAAGAAGAGATGAAGCCTGAACTGGAAGGCTACGAGAAAGGTCAGGAGACCGAACTCGGTGCGGTAAACGTTATGACCGGTATATATACAGGACGTTCTCCCAAAGATAAGTTCATCGTTGAAGATGAGAACTCCAGAAACACTGTATGGTGGACTTCCGATGAGTATAAGAACGACAACCATCGTATGTCTCAGGAAACATGGGCTGCTGTAAAGGATATCGCTAAGAAGGAGCTGTCCAACAAGAGACTGTTCGTTGTAGATGCATTCTGCGGCGCTAACAAGGACACTCGCATGGCTATCCGTTTCATCGTTGAGGTAGCTTGGCAGGCTCATTTCGTAACCAACATGTTCATCAAACCCACTGAGGAAGAGCTGAAGAACTTCGAGCCTGATTTCGTAGTTTACAACGCATCCAAGGCTAAGGTTGAGAATTACAAGGAGCTTGGTCTGAATTCCGAGACTTGTGTAGCTTTCAATATTACCAGCCGTGAGCAGGTTATTGTAAATACATGGTACGGCGGAGAGATGAAGAAGGGTATGTTCTCCATGATGAACTACTACCTGCCTCTGAAGGGCATCGCTTCCATGCACTGCTCCGCAAACACCGATATGAACGGTGAGAACACCGCTATCTTCTTTGGTCTGTCCGGAACCGGTAAGACCACTCTGTCTACCGATCCTAAGCGTCTGCTGATCGGTGATGACGAGCACGGTTGGGATGACAACGGCGTATTCAACTTCGAAGGTGGATGCTACGCTAAGGTTATCAACCTGGACAAGGATTCCGAGCCCGACATCTACAACGCAATCAAGAGAGATGCTCTGCTTGAGAACGTAACCGTTGATGCTGACGGCAAGATTGATTTCAACGATAAGAGTGTTACCGAGAATACTCGTGTATCTTATCCTATCGACCATATTAAGAATATCGTACGTCCTATTTCTTCCGCACCCGCAGCTAAGAACGTAATCTTCCTGTCTGCTGATGCATTCGGTGTACTGCCTCCTGTATCTATTCTGACTCCGGAGCAGACCCAGTACTACTTCCTGTCCGGTTTCACAGCTAAGTTAGCTGGTACCGAGCGTGGTATTACCGAGCCTACCCCTACCTTCTCTGCTTGCTTCGGTCAGGCATTCCTGGAGCTGCATCCTACCAAGTATGCAGAAGAGCTGGTTAAGAAGATGGAGAAGAACGGTGCTAAGGCATACCTTGTAAATACCGGATGGAACGGAACCGGCAAGCGTATCTCCATTAAGGATACACGTGGTATCATCGATGCTATTCTGAATGGTGCGATCAAGACCGCTCCTACCAAGAAGATTCCTTACTTCGATTTTGAGGTTCCTACCGAGTTAACCGGTGTTGATACCGGAATTCTGGATCCCAGAGATACCTACGCTGATCCTTCCCAGTGGGAAGAGAAGGCAAAGGATCTGGCTCAGAGATTCATCAAGAACTTCGCTAAATATGAAGGAAATGATGCAGGTAAGGCTCTGGTTGCTGCTGGCCCTCAGCTGTAATCTTACTTACAGACAAATGCAAATAGGAAGGCTGTCTCTTTGGAGGCAGCCTTTTTTGGTAAAAATTACAGTTGTAAAATAGAAACAGAGTAGATATAATATACTTAACCTGAGATGTGCGATAACTCTTACCAGTTTTGAACCTACATTTACTTTAAACGGGATTCCTATATTGCCAAGTGGCTGTCAAGCCCTCACTCCGCAAGGAGGATTGGAAGGGAAGGCAAAAGGTTGGTTGCGGTTACCCACCTAGCATTGCTAGGAGTCAAAAGGTAAGAGGCGGCATTTTGGGGATAACAATACAAAAGAGAGAGCAGTCCTTTGGGGCTGCTCTTTTAAGGCTTAATTATCAAATCAGGCGGGGATCATTTGAAGAAAAATTTGAAGAAAAACAGACTACTTGAGAATTATTATAAACTTCCGAAAGGACAGAGAATACAGCTGAAGAAATACCTGTGCATTTTAGCTGTGGCATTTCTTCTTTTTTTGCTTTTCCTAAATTTGTTACATAGCTGTGGATGGGAGGGCACGGATACCCCCGAGATGTCGGAGACTTCGCCGCAGCATATCCCGGTAGTACAGAAACTTAAAAATGTATGGATCACGGATGCGGAAGCTGACCGGATCACTATTTTCTGTGACGGAGAGAAGGAGACCTTTTTCCTGGAGGCAGAAACAGAAGGTTCAGATTCTGTTCCGGCACCGGAGCAGATGCGGGAACAACTGGCGGATGTAGAACTTACAGATGAACTGGTGAGTGCGGTTGTTCTGAAGACGGATAAGTTTACAGGAAGAGTGCTGTCAGCGAATGAAAACGGCATTGAGATCGAAGGCCGGGGCAGAATTCCTCTGGCAGAGGATTACAAAGGATATCGTTTGTATCGGGAGCTTACCATGTGCACGTTCGCGGATCTGACCTTTGGCTATGCCAATGCGGATTTTATCCAGGAGAATGGTGCAATCTGCGGTATTCTCTTAGCCAGAGAGGCGAATATGGAAGACATCCGGGTGTTGATCAAGACTTCGGATTATGTGGATATTTTGCATACAGAAGTAATACTGACGGCAAACAGCGATTTCCTGCTGCAATACGGAAGTGGGGAAAATATACAGGAAGAATTGTTTCCCAAAGGAGACAAGATTACCATAGACATGGACAGTGATTATTTTGTGGGGGAGCGTATCAGTATAGTTCCTGCGGTATTGACGGGCAGAATTCAGCTGCTTAGTGTAAACAGAAGCCAGGGAATACCTTCCTACAGAGGTCATATCGAACTGCTCAGAACAGCAGAGGGTATCGCCGTGGTGAATGAGCTGCCGCTGGAGGAATATCTCTTCAGTGTGGTGCCAAGTGAAATGCCGGCAGCTTATCCGTTAGAAGCCCTGAAAGCGCAGGCAATCTGCGCCAGAACCTATGCCTACGGACATATGCTCAGAGCAGGATACCCCCGGTATGGAGCCCATGTGGATGACAGCACTTCCTATCAGGTCTATAACAACATCACAGAGGCAGACAGCACCACTACGGCGGTAAAGGAAACCTACGGACAAATGATTTTGACAGACGAAGGCACTGTGGCGAACACCTATTATTATTCGACATCCTGCGGTGTGGGAACTACAGCAAGCATATGGAAGACTGCGGAGGCGCAGATGCTTGATTATCTGAAAAGCAGCCGGCTGAGCCCAAGCCCGGAGAATCCGGTGCAGACGGATGACGGGGCGGTAGCTGCAGGCAGTACGGAGATTACCGCGGAAACAATTGCAGAGGAGCTGAGCGAAGAAGAGTCCTTTCGGGATTTTATTACCCAAACTCATGCAGAGGATTATGAAGCGCAGGAAGGGTGGTACCGTTGGACATATACGGTAAAAGAGATCGATGTGGACCGGATACTTGAGACCCTGAAGAATCGTTATGAAGCCAACGGGAAGCTGATCCTGACTCTGAAGGATGGTGACTACTGCAGTCAAAGCATAAAAAACTTTTCTAAAGTTACGGATATCACCATTGTAAAACGGGGACCCGGCGGTGTGGCAGATGAATTGGTCATTGCCACAGATAAAGGAACCTACAAGATCATCTCGGAATATAATATCAGAGCAGTACTATGTGATGGCGTGACCAGGGTGGTCAGACAGGACGGTAGTGAAGTAAGCATGCCCAGCCTCCTGCCCAGTGCATTTTTTGTGATTGAACCTAGCCATGATAAGAAAAATATGATAGGATATAACATTATCGGCGGTGGATTCGGCCATGGCGTGGGAATGAGCCAGAACGGTGCTAAAAATATGGCACTGCAGGGGCTTGGCGCGGAACAGATCCTTAACTTTTTCTATGAAGGATGCGAGATATGCTCAGGACAATAATCAGCATTTGGCGGGATTTTTCCAGCCAGATGAAAAAACAGAATATCAGCGCTTATGCATCGAGTACAGCATTTTTCCTGTTTTTGTCGGTGATTCCGATGCTGATGGTAGCCTGCGCGGTGATTCCTTATACCCCGGTGACGGAGCAGAATCTGATCACTGCACTGACAGATGTGACGCCGGATATTGCGGATGCCATGGTGGAGAGTCTGGTCGTGGATGTGTATGAGAGTTCGGTTGGAATCCTGCCTGTGGCTCTGATCGCCATGGTCTGGTCGGCGGCGAAGGGTGTCATGGCACTGATGCGGGGATTAAATGCGGTCAATGGTGTGGACGAGAAGCGTAATTACTTCGTGATCCGTTTCATTGCCAGCTTTTATACTCTGATCATGTTGGTGGTGCTGATCCTGTCCCTGTTTCTGATGGTGTTCGGCAATCAGCTGGTGGACATTGCCTTGCACAGAATCCCACAGTTAAAGATGTTCGTAAGCCTTTTAATGAACTTCCGTTTTCTGTTTGTATGGGCGGTGCTGATCCTTTTGTTTGGTCTGATTTATACATATATCCCGGACACAAAGCTGAAATTCACGGAACAGGTTCCGGGAGCCTGTTTCGCTGCGGTAGTATGGAGTGTATTTTCCTGGGGATTTTCCATGTATGTGTCCTATGGAAATGGGTATAGTATTTACGGAAGTCTGACCATTATTGTGATCATTATGCTGTGGATGTATTTCTGTATGTATATCATTCTGATCGGTGCTTATCTGAACCGGTATTTCCGTCCGGTGAACAGGGTGCTGGTAAATCATGCCAGCAGTAAGAGCGAACTGGCGAGAGAGAACCGTAGACGCATCCGGGAGATCAAGAAGATCCAGCGCAGAAAAAAACATTATACGGAGATCGACAGGGATCCTAAGGAGAAGGATGAAAATCTGACAGACAGGAATTGAACTGCGGACGCAAATGTAGTACACTGATACGGAGAGGGCGAGGAACCTCTCCTGTTGTAGTTATAGTAAAAGAGTATCCGGAAGACGGATGCGGAAATGAGGATAAATATGGAAAAGAAAAACACCTGGGAGACCTATTCTTCCAAACAGTTAAAAGAGCTGGAGAAAATAAACGCACAGTATCGTGATTTCTTAGACAACGGTAAGACCGAGAGAGAGTGCATTGACACCATTGTCAATACCATTGAGAAGTCCGGTTACCGTGAACTGGAGAGCCTGATCAAAGAGGGCACTGCTCTTAAAACCGGAGATAAGGTATACAGCGTATGGATGAACAAATCCATCGCCATGTTCCAGATCGGCCGTAAGCCCATGACAGATGGAATGAACATCCTCGGAGCCCATATCGACAGCCCCAGACTGGATGTGAAGCAGAATCCCCTGTATGAGGATGGCGGATTTGCTTATCTGGATACCCATTATTACGGTGGTGTGAAGAAGTACCAGTGGGTGACCATTCCCCTGGCAATCCATGGTGTGATCGTGAAAAAAGACGGTACCTGTGTAGAGATCAATATCGGCGAGAACGAGGATGATCCTGTATTCTTTGTATCCGATCTGTTGATCCATCTGGCACAGGAGCAGCTGGAGAAAAAGGCAGCAAAGGTCATCGAGGGCGAAGCTCTGGATATTATTGTAGGCAACAAGCCTCTGCTGATCGATAAAAAGGATAAGAAAAAAGATGAGAAAGAAGCCGGAAAAGATGCGGTAAAGGCAGGGGTTCTGGATATCCTGAAAGAGACCTATGACATTCACGAAGAAGATTTCGTCTCCGCAGAGTTAGAGATCGTTCCCGCTGGCAAGGCAAGAGAAGCGGGTTTTGACCGCAGCATGATACTGGCTTACGGACAGGATGACAGAGTCTGTGCATATACTTCCATGCAGGCAATGTTAGACAGTGATGTGACCGACCGTACTATGTGCTGTATCCTGGTGGATAAGGAGGAAATCGGTTCTGTTGGTGCTACCGGCATGCAGTCCCATTTCTTCGAAAATGCTGTAGCAGAGGTCATGAATCTGACAGGCGAATACAGTGAACTGCATGTGAGAAGATGCCTGGCACACAGCTGTATGCTGTCTTCCGATGTCAGCAGTGCGTTTGATCCTACCTATGCGTCCAGCTTCGACAAAAAGAACGTGGCATATTTAGGCGGTGGTATGGTCATCAATAAATTCACCGGAGCCAGAGGCAAGTCCGGTTCCAACGATGCCAATGCGGAGTATCTGGCACATCTGCGCCATATCTTCGACAAGGCAGAGGTGAACTTCCAGACTGCAGAGCTTGGTAAGGTCGATTTGGGCGGCGGTGGAACCATCGCATATATTCTGGCATTGTACGGCATGAACGTTATCGACAGCGGTGTGGCAGTGCTGAACATGCATGCACCCTGGGAAGCTACCAGTAAGGCCGACGTATATGAAACATATCGCGGATATAAAGCATTTGTGGAAGGAGCGAGCCTGTAATGGCAGAGACGACCGAACTGAAAAAATCAGACTTTTACTTTGATCTGCCCCAGGAACTGATCGCGCAGGATCCGCTGGAGGATCGTTCTTCCTCCAGGCTTCTGGTGCTCGATAAAAATACGGGAGAGCTCTCTCATCATATTTTCCGGGATATTATCGACTATCTGCATCCCGGAGACTGTCTGGTGTTAAACAACACCAAGGTTATTCCGGCGAGACTTTTAGGAGAGCGGGAAGGTACTGGCGGACATGTGGAAGTCCTTTTGTTAAAAAGAAAAGAAGCGGATGTCTGGGAGACACTGGTAAAGCCCGGCAAAAAATGTAAGCCCGGTCAGCGCCTGAGCTTCGGAGACGGACTGCTAAAGGCGGAAGTGCTTGAGACTGTAGAAGAAGGCAATCGTTTGATCCGTTTTGAATATGAGGGTATTTTTGAAGAGGTATTGGACAAGTTAGGCGAGATGCCCCTGCCTCCTTATATCACTCATAAACTGAAGGATAAGAACCGTTATCAGACCGTTTATGCAAAATATGAGGGCTCTGCGGCAGCGCCTACGGCGGGACTTCATTTTACACAGGAATTGTTGCAACAGATCGCGGACAAGGGCATTAAGATCGCTTATGTGACCTTGCATGTGGGATTGGGGACTTTCCGCCCGGTAAAGGAAGAAAACGTGCTGGAGCATCATATGCATTCCGAGTATTATCAGGTGACGGAGGAAGCAGCGAACACAATCAATGAGACGAAGAGAAAGGGTGGTCGTGTGATCTGCGTGGGTACTACCAGCTGCCGTACCGTGGAGAGTGCCGCGGACGAGCAGGGCATGGTACAGCCCGGCTGTGACAATACCGAGATATTCATTTATCCCGGATATCGTTTCAAGGTGCTGGATGCACTGATCACGAATTTCCATCTGCCGGAGTCTACTCTGGTAATGCTGGTATCGGCACTTGCGGGTAGAGAACATATCCTGCATGCCTACGAAGAAGCAATCCATGAAAAATACAGATTTTTCAGCTTTGGAGACGCCATGTTCATCGCTGACTTAAAAGGAGAAAAATAATGGAAGAAAGAAGACGAAGCAAGCGTACAGAAATGAGTTCCACCCTGATGGTAAAACGCCTGGACCAGGGAGACATGCAGGAAGTCAGCATTGACATCGTAGATGTATCTCCCCAAGGAGTAGGCTTTTTGTGCAAGGAAGTGTTAAGTATCGGTGCAGTGTATGAATCGAAGCTGAGGATTTGGACGCAGGAAGTACTGCATGCGTTCTTACAGATCGTCCGGATCGAAATGAAGGGAGATTCTTATACGTATGGAGCTGTCTTCATCGGAATGTCGGAGAGCGATGCGGCAAGAATCCGCGTGTATCAGACAATCAATGATGAGAAGTAGTAAGAGATGTAAAATGGCAGTCAGTGTAATGGCTGCTATTTTACTTGTATTGTTATATCTGCTCATTTTTGCATTTTCCGGTCAGAATGGTGAGGAATCCGGCTCACTGAGTGCTATGATCTCGGAAAAATGTGCAGAGCTTCTGAATGCTATCTCCGGGAAACACTGGACGCAGAATGTTATCGACAGTATGGCGGCTTATTTTGAACATCCCATCCGTAAGCTGGCCCATTTTTCTGAGTATGCCTGCATGGGAGTGCTATTGTATGGTGTGTGGAGACCCTGGAAGGAGAGAGGATGGAAACTGTATCTTTTGATCGTATGCTGGGTGTTTGTCTCCGCCGGAGCGGATGAATTCCACCAGCTCTTCATTCCGGGACGCTATGGGTGTTTTGCCGATGTGATGCTGGATACCTGCGGTGGTGCGTTCGGACTGCTCGTATGTGCCTGCGCGGAGAAAATGGTACGGCGAAGGAAACAGAAGTCGGGTTTCTAGTTCTTGTTGTGCAGACTGTAGCCCTTTTCGCGAAGAATCTTCGTGGATCTCTCAATGGCTTCTTCCTGATAGAATTCGATGCGCAGCACGCCGCCCTCGTACTCTCTGTTATGGACGATGCCGATGTTCTTGATACTGATATTTTTCAGGGCAAGAATCGTAGCCACGGCGGCAATTTCACCGGGTTCGTCGGCAATGTCGATGGTAATGGCATAGGAACTCTTCAGGGGACCGCTGGCGGTATTGATGAAAGAATCACGGTAGATTCTGGCACTGTCGAACAGCTCGTACAGATCATCACCGCGTTTGGCGTTTAGTTCCTGTTGGATTCCCTGGAGGGAAGCAATGTAGGAAGATAAAAGTGTCGAAATATTTTCTGTATTCGTCAGACAGATCTGCTGCCATACCGTAGCGGAGGAGGAGGCGATTCTGGTGATATCCTTGAAGCCTCCGGCAGCGATCATTTTCATCAGCCCGTCTGCAGAATCTTTGTCCCGCACCAGATTTACCAGCGAGGCTGCAATGATATGGGGCAGGTGACTGACTGCAGCAGTGACGTAATCATGCTGTGCCGGATCCAGGATCAGGGGAATGGCTCCTAACTGCTGCACCAGATTCTTATAATCCGTGACCTTATTCTCCGGAACGGAAGCTGTGGGGGTGAGAATGTAGTAGGCATTCTCCAAAAGGACGGCTTTGGAATTAATAAAGCCCACCCGGTCACTTCCCGCCATGGGATGACCGCCGATAAACTGTCTTTCCAGACCGGCTTTTTTGATTTCCTTATGGATCTCACTCTTGACACTTCCCACATCGGTGAGCAGGGTCTTCGGTGAGAGAATTTTTTTTACAGCGGAGAGGTTTTCGTCATTTTTCTGCACCGGAGCACAGAGGAATAGATAATCGCACGTGGAAAAAAAAGCATCGATTTTCGTGGTGACTGTATTGGCTACGCCGCACCGGGAAGCTTCCCTTAAGGTGTCTGCGTTAATATCGTATGCAATGATCTGAGACTGTGGGAGATTCTGACGAATCGCCCGAGCGATGGAGCCACCGATCAGACCCAGACCGATAAAACCAAAGGTAAGAGTACTCATTATAGTTTTCCTCGATTCTGTTATTTACTGTAAACAAATAGTAAGACAAAGTCGGAAGATGTCTGTTTGTTCTTCAACCACTATAGCAAATTAACGTGCGAAAATCAAGAGAGGGTATACTCTTTTCTGATATTTTCATATTTGCTTGCAAGTGTAATTGAAATATGGCAAGATGTAACTGTTCCTAAATATGCAGAAATTTATGCAGAAATTATAGAAAGCCAATCTTGTATTTACGGGTCGGCTTCGGAAAATCAGGAGGACTCTATTTATGCATTCACCATTGGAAATTGCAAGAAACTATATAGAAGTCGGAATCCATAAAGTAAATCTGTCAATCTTCAAGACGATTTTATTGGGATTCTTCGCCGGCATGTTCATCGGCTTTGCGGGGATCGCATCCACGACGGCATCCAGCACTATCGGCATTGCATCGGTGGCAAAGTTGGTGGGCGCTGCGGTATTCCCGGCAGGTATGGCTATGGTACTTGTAGCGGGCAGTGAACTTTTCACCGGTAATAACCTGATCATACTGGCGGTATTGGAGAAGAAAGTTACCGTATGGAAAATGTTGAAAAACTGGCTGTTTGTCTATATCGGCAACTTTATCGGAGCTGCGTTTGTAGCGGTGTTGGTAGTAGTGGGACGGACACCGGATCTCTTCGGAGAGCAGCTTGCACAGGCAATAGTCAATGCTGCTGCAGCCCGGACGAATTTAAGCGTGGGAGAGGCTTTCGTGCGAGGCATTCTGTGCAATATTCTGGTGTGTATTGCGGTATGGATGTCCTTTGCGGCGAAGCGTGTCTCCGGCAAGCTTCTGACCAGTTACTGGCCTGTCATGCTGTTTGTATTATGCGGTTTTGAGCACAGTATCGCAGATATGTATTTCGGTGTATGCGGTCTGCTGACAGCACAGGCCTACGGAATTACCGCAGAGAGCCTGACCTGGTTCAATTTCCTTGTAAAAGCCCTCTTGCCTATCACTCTGGGTAACATCGTAGGCGGTGCCGGAATTGTCGGATGCGGTTACTGGCTGGCATACCTCCACAGAACCCCCTATTCCGCAGACACGACAGCTGCCGAGCAGGAAGAGATTGATATTGCGGAAGAGTACTAAATTGAGAGTTAGTGAAATATATTGGAAAAATCCACGAACTCCCGGAGCATGCGATACACATGTCTCGATGTAAGGTCTCCG
>ERZ835109.2306-NODE-2306-length-12612-cov-3.164689_pt1 | contig 12612 bp, 10 predicted proteins | sample MGYA00519946_ERZ835109 | MGnify/ENA primary metagenome ERZ835109 (study PRJEB31850, sample SAMEA3708771) | human gut metagenome | biome: human gut; feature: human-associated habitat; material: faeces | place: China | collected 2014 ...
CAGCACCGCACAATTGCGTCTTCGCGCTTCGCCGGATCTTTTCCGCCAATTCTGTGGTTTGAAAAGCTTGAAATACATACAGTATTCCTGCGCTTTTCAAGCCTTGCCTTGACGAAAAATCTCTCGCCGAATCTGCTTGCCAAATTGCGCGGTGCCGCCCTATATTTTTGAATATTGTTCAAAACACCATATTGCAATTTCTTTACGGCGTGATATAATTTGAGAACTGTTCAGGAAAGGAGCACTCCCTATGGCACGAAAGCAGATGATCGAGGGCGGCACGAAGAACCGCATCCGCGAGGTCGGAGGACGACAGATCTTTGAGCACGGCTATGACGGCACGAGCGTGCGCGGCATTATGCTGGAGGTCGGCGGCGAGGTCGGCTTGTTCTACTATTACTACAAGACGAAGGACGAGCTGTTCACCGATGTGCTCGACCACTTCTTCGAGCCCTACCGGAAGGACCTTGAGGCGCTTGCCGCCGAGGCGAAGGAGAAGCCCTATCGGGCGCTGCTGCGCTTTTTCAGCTACATCAAGCGCGAGGTGCGCGCCTTCCGCGCGAAGTACGAGGGCAATATGCACCGCACGGTCCGCTGGGCCATTCGCGAGCAGACGCTCACGGTCATCGAGCCGTATATCGAGGACATCATCCGCACGCTCATGACCTGCGGCGCGAAGCCGACGATGGACCCGCACACGATGGCGATCTTCCTCGCGCACGGCCTGGGGAGCTGCATCCTGCACGAGGATGCCGACTGGGTCGACGAGGCGACGGACGATATGCGTCGCACGGTCAACCTCATCATGGGGCTCAGCGAGGAGGAGTCCCGCAAAATGTTTGAAGACGCGGATGGGAAAGCAAATGCTCCCGCCGCGGTGGAAGGAGAAAAGGAAAATGAAATGTAAGAAGCTCGTATCCCTGTTCCTCAGCCTGCTGCTGGCGACGGCGCTTGCCGTGCCGGCCTGCGCCGCGTTCGAGGACGTTTTTGCCGACGGCTCTGCCGACGGTACGCGCGACGGCTCACTGTTTCTTTCGGGAGAGACCGTGCGGAGCAGTGCCGCGGTGAACGGCGTCCTGCTCGCCGCGGGCAGGACCGTCGGCGTGAACGGTACAGGAGCGTATGTCATGGCCGCTGGCTATGAGGTGACGCTCGGCGGCACGGCGGAGAACGACGCGTTCCTCGCGGGCTACAGCATCGGCGTGAGCGGCACGGCGCAGCGCGACGTGTTCGCCGCAGGTCAGAGCATCACGGTGAACGGCACGGTGGGGCGTGACCTCTACGCCGTCGCCAACACCGTCACCATCACCGGCTCCGTCGGCGGCGACGTGTACATCAGCGCCGAGAACGTCGTCATCGGCGACGGCGCCAAGATCGGCGGGCGGCTGCACTGCAATGCAAGCGCCCTGCGCTCCGTGCCCGACGGCATCGCGGACAACGCCGAGCTTTACGACGAGCCGGAAAGCGGCGACGCGGGCGTGAGCATTACGGTCCCCGACGAACCGGGCGTCGGCAGCATCGTGCTGCGTAAGGCGCTGAGCTTCGCGGGCGTGCTGCTGCTCGCCTTTGTCCTGCTGTGGCTCACGCCGCTGTGGGAGACGGTGGATCGGAAGTATTACGGCGCGCCGTTCGGCCGGTATGCCAAGGCGTTCGGCATCGGCTTCGCGGTGCTTGCGGGCGTGCCGCTCGCGGCGATCCTGCTGTTTATCTCGAATGTCGGCGTGCGCCTTGCGCTGATCGTGCTGTTCCTTTATGCTGCGGCGATCATCGCCGCTCCCGTGTTCCTTGGCTTTTTCCTCGGCGTGCTGCTCTGGCGCGGGGCGATGAAGAAGGAACCCTGCTATTACGCGGAGTTGGCCATCGGTATCCTCGTCTGGCGCGTCGCGGCCAGTGTGCCCGGCCTGTCTTTCGTGGCGGGTCTCGTCTCTGTGCCGCTCGGCCTCGGGGTTGTGACGCTCCTGCTCGGCAAGGGCGCGGCGAAGCCGCCCAAGGCGGAGGCGGCTTGCGAGGAGAGCGCGGCGTCCGACCCCGCGGTGCTGCCGGAGGACAGCGACAGCGCGGAGCAATAAGCCCATATCGCACAGCGAAAAGAGACCGCTTCGGCGGTCTCTTTTTTGCTGGGAACATAATTTTTTATTATGTCTACTTGCAATGCGGCGGCGATTCCTGTAAAATGGTGTCGAAAACTTTTCCGACCTCGGAGGCTGCCATGAAGAAACGAACCTTATTTTTGAGCTGTTTGCTCGCGCTCGTGCTGAGCACCGCCGCGCTCGCCGCAGACTACACCGACGTTCCCGCCGACTCGTGGGCGAGGGAGAGCATCGACAAGGCCGCAGAGTACGGTCTGATGAACGGCGTGGGGGAGGGGCGCTTCGGCCTCGGAGAGACCATCTCGCGCGAGCAGTTCATCACCATTCTGGTGCGGATGTTCGGCTGGGAGAGCGTGGGCGGTGAGGACGCTGCCATCGACATCGCGGATTCGTGGGCGCGGGAGTTTGTCAACACCGCTGCCGCCAACGGCGTCATTGACGCGGGAGGAAAATTCCGCCCGAGGGACGCCATCACGCGCCGCGAAATGGCCGTGATGCTTGTGCGTGCGCTCGGCCTCGGCGAGCTTGCCAAGGCGGACGCGGACGCGGCGCTGCCCTTCGCCGACGTGACCGCCCAGCGCGGCTACATCGCCATTGCCTACGAGATCGGCATGACCACCGGCGCGACCGAGACGACCTTCGAGCCGGACGGCACCGCGACGCGCGAGCAGGCGGCGGCCATGCTCGTGCGTGTCTACGAAAAGTACCACGCGCCGACGACATGGAAGCACGCCTTCTACGCGCTCTCGTCCTACTCGCAGCTCGAGCAGGCCAAGCAGTTCGACGCCGTCAGCTTCGGCTGGAGCCACATGACCTATTCGGCTGAGGAGGGCGCGAAGCTCTCAACCGCGAAGGACGACAGCTCAGGCTTCTACATCCCCGCCGGCTATGCCGACGTGGTCCCCGCGCTGCGCGAGGCGGGCGTGGAGCTCAAGCTCAACGTCTTCATGGCGAACGCGCCGCTCCGCACGATGCTCGCCGACGAGTCCTCCCGCGCGGCGGCGGTCACGGAGATCATGGCGGAGCTGGGGCGCGTGTACCCCGACCTCGGCTACAATCCCTACAGCGGCGTGACCATCGACTTCGAGGGTCTGCGCGCCGCGGACAAGGAGGGCTTCAACGCCTTTATGACGGAGCTTTCCGCCGCGCTGCACGCCGAGGGCAAGACGCTCTACGCCGCCGTCATGCCCGCCGTCTACGGCGACGCCTACTTCGACGGCTACGATTTCAAGACGCTCGGCACGCTCTGCGACCGCGTGATCCTCATGGCGCACGACTACGCGGCGAGCGATCTCACCGGCTTCCTCGGCTCGCGCTACTACCGCAACCATCCCTGTGCGCCGCTCTACAAGGTTTACTACGCCGTGCGCACGGCGGCGCGTGAGATGAACGATCCCGCGAAGCTGACGCTTGCCGTCAGCATGGACGCCCGCGCGTGGCAGACGGACGCGGACGGTCTGCTGACTGCGGTCCGCTCCACGCACCCGCTGCAGACCACCGTTTACAAGCGTCTGTGCCAGAGCGACACCGTGATGGGCTGGTTCGACACGGCCCGCAGCCCGTGGTGTACCTACACCACGGAGAGCGGACAGCATATCTTCCTCTGGTATGAGGACGCGCGCAGCACCGCCGAGAAGCTCGCCTGCGCCAAGCTCGTGGATGTGACCTCGGTCTCCGTCTGGCGGCTCGGTCTCATTCCCGATTACGCGGACGAGGGCCTGCACTACGATGTGATGAGCGTTCTGTAAGCAGAGAAAAGCGCAAAAAAGAAGAGCTGCTTTCGCAGCTCTTCTTTTTGGTTTTCAAAGCGGTTCGGCTTAGAAAATGCCCTGAGCCATCATGGCGTCGGCGACCTTCTGGAAGCCGGCGATGTTGGCGCCAGCGACCAGGTTGTAACCCAGGCCGTAACGCTCGGCAGCCTCAACGGAAGCGTCGTAGATGTTCTTCATGATGGCTTCCATCTTGGCGTCGACTTCCTCAGCGGTCCAGTAGATACGCTGAGCGTTCTGAGCCATTTCGAGCTCGGAGACGGAAACGCCGCAGGCGTTAACAGCCTTGGAGGGAGCGACGGTGAGGTGCTTCTGGCTCATCAGGAAGGCCAGAGCATCGTTGGTGGTGGGCATGTTGCCGACTTCGATGTAGTAAGGAACACCGGACTCAGCGATCTTCTTGGCCCACTCCATGTTGACATCGTTCTGGGTAGCGGCGGGCATGTAAACGTCAACGTCCTTGACGCCCCAGCACTTCTGACCCTCGACGAACTCAACACCGAACTTATCGGCATAGGGCTTGCAGTGCATAGGATCCTTGGCGCGCATCTCGAGGATGAAGTTGAGCTTCTCTTCGCCGCAGACGCCATCCGGATCGTGGATGTAGCCATCGGGGCCGGCGAAATAGGTGACCTTGCCGCCGAGCTCGTCGATCTTCTTCATGATGCCCCAGCCAACATTGCCGTAGCCGGACATAGCGACGCGCAGGCCCTTGATGCCCTTGCCGTCGTGCTTGAGGACTTCGCGCAGATAATAGACAGCGCCGAAGCCGGTCGCCTCGGGACGGAGGATGGAGCCGCCGGTGCAGACAGCCTTGCCGGACATAGCGCCGAACTCGGCAGCGCCGACGATGCGGCGATACTGACCGTACAGATAACCGACCTCACGGCCGCCGACACCAACGTCACCGGCGGGGCAGTCGATGTCCTGACCGATGTGACGATGGAACTCGGTCATGAAGGCCTGGCAGAAGCGCATGACTTCGCCGTCGCTGCGGCCGATGGGGGAGAAGTCGGAGCCGCCCTTGGCGCCGCCGATGGGCAGGCAGGTCAGAGCATCTTTGAAGGTCTGCTCGAAGCCGAGGAACTTGATGATGGAGAGGTTGACGTTGGAAGCAAAGCGGAGGCCGCCCTTGTAGGGGCCAAGCGCCGCGTTGTACTGAACGCGGTAGCCGCGGTTGACGTGATACTTGAGCTGATCGTCCATCCAAACGACGCGGAACTCGATGGTGCGCTCGGGCTCGACCATACGCTCGAGCAGGCAGGCAGCCTCATACTCGGGGTGGGCATTGATGACGGGTTCGAGAGAGGTCAGGACCTCTTCGACGGTCTGCAGAAATTCGGGCTCATTCGCGTTCTTGGCTCTGGTCTCGTCCAGAACTCTCTGGATATAAGCATTCATGATAATAGCCTCCTCTAAATTTACTCGTTAAGAGCATTTCGATGGTGCTTCCATCTCGTCTGTTAGACTATCACAAAACAGGCGCTTTCTCAAGGGGGTACGTCCAAAATCGAAGCGTCCGGCTGTGAGAAATTTTTCCTTCCTTTTTGTGCAAAGCGCAGAAACAGAAATGAAAAAGTTTCGGAATTTTGATAATACCTATTAAAATTCCTGCAATTATTCCTTCATGTCATGCTTAACATCTGAATTTTTTCTGTCATGCTGCGGCGAAGCATGACAAAAGGCGATGGAAAATATCCATCGCCTTTTTGCATATTTGCATTGTTTATGCATCCGCGCCGCCGGAGGGCTGCGCGTCGTCCGGCTCGGCGGGCGTGGAGACGGGCAGCAGCTCAAGGTCGCACGCCTCGATCCAGAATTCGCTGACATGACCGTCGTAGTACCAAACGCGCACGCGGTCGCCCACATTGAGCAGCGGCGCGTAGGGCACGTCCGCGGCGCTCATGCGGACGGTGAAGTCCGTCTCGCCTGTAAAGCGCAGGAAGTAGATGCTGTTGCCGTCAACGACGGCGGAGCGGATCTCGGCGATAACGCCCTCAAGCGAGCGGCGGTCGGTCTCGACCGGCTGGTCGATGCCGGTCTGATCGTCCGAGATCAGATTGCTCTGCCGGAGCATCTGACGGTAGTTCGACTCACACTCGGCAACGGTCGCACCGGTGGCGACGATCTGGTACTGGTTGACGTTGACCATGGCGTACATCTTCACGAGCTCGCTCGCGTCCTTGAGCGCCATGAAGTAGGTCGGCTGCTCGGCAACGTTCAGGAGCAGCGGGAAGGTCGCCGTGTAGCGCAGGTTCTGGACCTGACCCTCGGCGCTGTCCATCGCGCTGTACTCGGTCGCGCCGGCGCAGGGGTAATACTTCGTTTCCTTGGTGCGCTGGTTGGAGAGCAGGAAGCCGATGTTGCTCTCGTCGCCGCCGACGCTCGTCACGCCCGTGTAGAGGTAGACGTCGTCGCCCTCGGCGATGTAGTTGTAGCCGTCGGTGGTGACGGTGACGTCGCGCTGGCCGAGGATGGAGTTGATAAAGCCGTTGTGGTACATACCGTAGTAGTCGTACTGCTCGATGATGAGCTCGGCGGAGTAGACGTGATCGACCCACTCGGGCGGCTCGGTCAGGTACTCGCTCTCGCCGGTGACGGCGTTGACGAGCACCGCGCCGTTGTTGTCCGTGCCGCCGAAAAGTCCGATGGTCTTTTCCTTCTTGGCGCAGACCCAGTAGGGCGTGCCGTCCTCGTCGATCTCAAAGACCGGCTCCTCGAACATGAAGGTCGGATATTGGAAGCGGAGGTGGCGGTAGAGGTTGCGGGAGAAGTGCTCGGCGGTGGTGTACTTCATGCCCTCGTCAAGGCGGATGACGTCCACGCTCTGATCGACCATGTCGATGATGAGGTAGGCGGGAAGGCCGGCGGAGCGGTTGTTGAACCACTTGATGATGTCGCCGTAGCGCAGCGGGGTGACGCGCACGGGGCGGCCGTGGTAGTTGATCTGGGTGTAGTCCTCGGAGACCTCAAACTGGGAGACCATGTCGGAAAGCTCGCCGAGCTTGCGGTCGCCGAGCTTCTCGGCGCTGTCCTTATCGAGCATGGGAATGCGGTCGTAGGCGACCTCGGCGATCTCGGAGGAGAAGTCGCCGGACTGGACGGTGAGGAGCTTCTGGTAGCTGCCCGCGCGGAACACGACCCACGAGGCCACGCCGCCGACGACGGCAAGCGCGAGCAGTCCGGCGGCGAGAAAGAACGGGACGGTGCACTGCTTCTTCACGAAGCGGAAGTAGCCCTTGGCCCCCTCGCCCTGAAAGCCGGAGGTCAGCAGGGCGCAGCCGCAGTAGACCGCGCAGAGAAGCAGGACGAAGCCGTAGAACTCCTCGGCGTGGAGGTTGATGGCGGGCAGCTCGAGGTAGAAGTAGACCGCGCCGACGAGGAGGGTGACGAGGGTATTGATGGCGATGCGCTTGCCGGGGGTGCCGACGGCCTTGCGCGGCTTGCGCTCGCGCTTGGGCGCGGCGCTTCCCTCGCTGCCGCCGGCAGCGCTGTTCGCGCCGGAGAAATCAAAGCGGAAGCCGCCGGCATCGGAGCCGGAAAATTTGATGCCCATAAATTTTTCCTTTCCTTTTGCACGAAGCCGTGCAACAAAATAGGGTTGTTCTACGCTATTATATCACGGCGCGAAGCAAAAACAAGCGGAACGGCGATTTGTTACGGAATTGTTCAAATTTTCCGGCGGCGCGGCCTCAGATCCCTTCGCCCACGATGCGGCAGTAGGCGTTGGAGGTCAGGCGGCAGGCGGCGCAGTAGAGCACGGTGAACACGGCGCAGGCGCACGCCGTGACGCCGAGCACGAGCGGAAGGTTCTGAAGTCCGAAGAGCCGCAGAATGCGCCAGATCATCGGCTGGGCAAAGGCGAGATGGACGAAGGCGGCAAGCAGCGGCAGGAGGAACACCATGCGCAGCTGGGCGTTGACGCTTGTGCGGATGTCGCGCTTTGTCATGCCGACGCGCTGCATGACAGCGAAGCGGGCGGCGTCCTCGTAGCCCTCGGAGAGCTGCTTGTAGTAGAGCATCAGGACGGAGGCAAGGAGGAACACCGTGCTGAGGACGAGGGCGAGGAAGAAGAGGCTGCCGTAGGTGGCGTAGAACTCCGCGCGCGCCTCGGCGGCGATCTCACGGCTCATCTCGGCGGAGAGGGTGCGGACGACGTCCTCCGCGCCGAAGTAGAGCCCCGCGGTGGAGCCGAGCATGACGAGGATCATGGTCGAGAGGATACAGATGACGGCAAGTCCCGCGCCGGAGCGCTTCATACGATAGACGAGCGAGGAGAGCGCGACGAAGTTTTTCTTCTGGTAATAGAACCGGTCATTGCCTTGGAGCGTGCGGCAGAGGGTAACGCTGCCCGCGATGAAGAGAAGGAATGTCGCAAGGATGACCATGACGACGGCTACGAAGAAAACGAGCATCGCGGTGATCGGCTCGGTGATGGTGACGGCGAGGTAGTAGGCTCCGCCGAGAAGGCCCAGGCCGGGAAGAACGAGGAGCCATTGGGATCTGGGAGGACGCTCGCCGAGGCTGTCGCTGCGGAGAAGGCTGACCGCGGAGGCGCGGCGCACCTGCCGCCATGCGTTCAGGAGGAGAAGAAAGAAGATAAACGCATCGGTCAGGACGCAGAAGCGCACCGCGCCAAGGTCCAGCAGCGGCAGAGCGGGCAGCTCCGTGCGGGCGAAATGCGAGAGCACGCGGGCGGAGAGCTGCGTGAGCAGCACGCCGAGGGCGAGTCCCGCGGTGAGGGAGACGAGCGCGGAGAAGGCGGTCTCCCAGAAAAGAAGCGAGGTGAGCGCGCCGCGGTCCATGCCGAGGACGCTCATGAGGCCGAGCTCCTTCTTGCGGCGGCGGATGAGGAAGGCGTTCGTGTAGAAAAAGAAGAGGAGGGCGAACACCGCCATGACCCACTTGCCGAGGGTCATCACGAGGCGGATCGCCGAGGTGCCCATGCCATTTACGCCGCTGCCGACGGCGTAGAGCGCGGGGCTGTCGGCGAGGAAGGCGAGGTCGTAGACCACCGCCGTCATAAAGACGCAGGCGGCGAGGTAGGGGGCGTAAATGCGCCGGTCGCGGCGCATCCCGCTGAGCGCCAGACGGGGATAGAAGAACGCATTCATGCCGCGCCGCCCCCCGTCTGGGACGCAGTGAGCGCGTCGGCGATGCGGCGGTAGAAGGCGGTCTCCGTGTCCGTGCCGCGCGTGAGCTCCTGTGCGACGGCGCCGTCGCGCAGGAAGAGGACACGGCCCGCACAGCTGGCCGCGCGGACGGAGTGCGTGACCATGACGATGGTCTGCCCCGCGCCGTTGACCGTGCCGAAGAGACGGAGCAGCTCCTCGGTGGAGCCGGAGTCGAGCGCACCGGTCGGCTCGTCGGCAAAGAGCACCTGCGGGCGCGTGATGAGCGCGCGGGCCACGGCGGCGCGCTGCTTCTGGCCGCCGGAGACCTCGTAGGGGTACTTTTTGAGCAGGTCGGAAATGCCGAGCCGGTCGGCGAGCGGGACAAGGCGGGACTTCATCTCGCCGCGGCTCCTGCCCTGCAGGACGAGGGGGAGGAGAATATTGTCCTCCAGAGAGAAGGTGTCGAGAAGGCTGAAGTCCTGAAAGACGAAGCCGAGGTGGTCACGGCGGAAGGCCGCCGCGCGCTCCTCGGGGATCTCGGCGAGGTTCTGCCCGCCGAGGAGGACCGTGCCGCCGGTGGGGCGGTCGAGCGCCGCGAGGAGGTTCAGAAGCGTGGTTTTGCCGCTGCCGCTCTCGCCCATGACGGCGACGTACTCGCCGCTCTCGACGGAGAAGGTGACGCTTTTGAGCGCCTCGACCTTCGCGCCGCCGAAGCGGGTGGTGTAGGTCTTGGAGAGACCGCTGACTTCAAGAAGGGACATGGGGAAAACTCCTTTCCGATATTTCTGCCGCCATGATAGCAGGCGGAGCTTGTGTTTTTTCCGTGCTTTTTTCTTAAATCTTTCTTGATTTTGCGCGCAAAAAGCGGCCGAAAAAGCTTTTTTCGCTCTCCGGCCGCTTTTTCAGATGAGGTGGTTGTTTACTTTTTCCGCCGCAGGAGGGCAAGGCCCACCGCGAGCGTCAGAATGAGGACAAGAAATTTTTTCATGGGTCACTCCAGATTCAGCTTCCTCGTGAGGAAGAAATAGGTGACGAGGTAGAAAATGACGCAGACGATCAGCTCGCAGACGAGGGCGACGGCAAAGATGGCATTGCCTGCCTGCACGCCGGTGAGGCTCGACCACGCGGTGAAGCCGTCGCAGAAGAGATTTGCCAGAACCGCGATGGCCGCGAACTGCACGAGCTGGAAGAACACGAGGACGGACACGGCGGTGAGGGCGCTCTTGTGCTTATTGAAGCTGAAGCCGACGGCGTACGCCGCGTAGACGATGAGGGAAACGGCGGTGACGCCGAGGACGCAGAACAGGAAGACCTCCAACGCGAAGAGCAGCGCCTGCCCCTGCATCGAGCTGTCCAGCTTGCGGAAGGAGAGGAAGAGGTCGGACGCGAACTGCGGGACCACCCGCCAATCACTGAAATCGAACGCGCCGATCATGCACAGCAGCACGACGGCGAGGAACGCCGCGGCGTACCAGACCGCCGAGACGATCAGTTTGGAGGCAAGGAGTTGGTGCATATTCACCGGCAGCGTCAGGGTGAGGTAGCCCTCGTCCTTGAGGAGATGGTCGCGGAAACGCACGGCGGAGAGCACCAGCGGCGCGAAGCACAGCGCCATGATACCGAAGACGAAGCCGATGGTGACGAGGACCGCCAGCAGGTTGAGCAGCCAGGGAGATTCATTTTGCAGCACGTTCTGCGAGGCGCGCATGGCAAGCGTCAGCGCCAGCATCCCCGCGAAGATGGGCCACATGATGCGGCTTGTGGCACGGAATTCGTGCCGGATGAGTTTGGTCAGCATTTGAACACCTCCCGGAAAAGCTCGTCGACGCTTTTGCCGGTTTCGCCGCGGATGGCGTCGACGGTGGTGTGCCGCTCGACGCGGCCGTTTTGCAGGAAGATCACCTCGTCGAGCACCTGCTCGACATCCGCGATGAGGTGGGTGGAGAGGACGACGGAGGCATCCTCGTTGTAGTTGCCGATGATGGTGCGGAGAATGTAGTCGCGGGTGGCGGGGTCGACGCCGCCGATCGGCTCGTCGAGCAGATACAGCTTCGCCGCGCGGGACATGACGAGGATCAGCTGGAGCTTTTCGCGCGTGCCCTTGGAGAGCGTTTTGACGCGCGCCGAAGCATCGAGGCCGAGGCGGGCAAGCATCTCCTGCGCCGTGTCGCGGCGGAAGTCGGCGTAGAAGTCGGCATAGTAGTCGACGGTCTGCGCGACGGTCATCCAGTCGGGCAGGGCGTTGCGGTCGGGGAGATAGGAGACGATGGCCTTCGTCTCCGGCGAGGGGCCCTTGCCGTCGATCAGAATTTCGCCGCTCGTGGGGGTGAGCAGGCCGTTGGCGAGCTTGATGAGGGTCGTTTTGCCGCTGCCGTTCGGGCCGAGCAGACCGACGATGCGGCCCGGCTCGATGGAAAGCTCCACGCCCTCGAGGGCGGATTTGCCGCCGTAGCGCTTGGTGAGCGCCTTACATTCTAAAATATTCATGGTTCTTCCTCCTTTCGGCCTTGCAGCAGGGCGATGACCTCGTCTCTGCCGCAGCCGAGCTTTGCCATTTCGGAGAGAAAATTCTCCACACATTGATCCGCCAGACGGAGCTTCGCGTTTTCGATCATGGAAACATCTCCCGTCACGAAGCGGCCCGCGGTGCGCTGGGAAAAGACCAGCCCGTCGCGTTCGAGGTCGGCGAGCGCACGCTGCACCGTGTTGGGATTGACGCCCGCCTCCACCGCAAGCTCGCGCACCGAGGGTAGACGCTCGCCGGGCCGAAATTCGCCCGCGACGATGGCCTGCGTCAGGCGCTGCGTGAGCTGGGTGTAGATGGGGCTGTCATTGCGGAATTGCCACTCCATACGGTTCCTCCTTTTTGATGTATTATTGTATTAAGCGATTAGTACAATAATACATCAGGAACGATTTGTCAAGGGGGTTTGAAAAAGTTTTTGGGAAAACCGACCGTTGTCAAATATTTTTGATGGACAAAGCCCGCTCATTTCCCTATGATGAAGGCAGAAAGGACGGGATGCCTATGGAGATCGGAGCCAAGCTCAGGCAGGCGCGCATAGCGGCTGGGCTCACGCAGGAGCAGACGGCGGAGGCGCTGGGCGTGAGCCGCCAGAGCATATCAAACTGGGAGAATGAAAAGAACTATCCAGACATTGTGAGCGTGGTGCGGCTGAGCGACCTGTACGCGGTCAGTCTGGATGCATTGTTAAAGGAGGAAGCACCGATGTCAGATTATCTGGATTATCTGGAGGAGAGCACCAACACCGTGCGGAGCCGGAGGGAGCAATCTCTGCTGATCCTTCTGTGCGTATATCTGGGCATCTGGGCCGTTTCCGTGCTCTTTTTCTGGCTGCTCACCGGGCCAGACGACGCCATGGGCTACGGCATCGTATTTTTGTGGCTCGTGCTGCCGGTCGCCGCCTTTGTCATTTCACTGCTCATTGGCCGGGGCGGATACGGCGGAAGACAAGGCTGGCTGCTGCCGCTCGCATTTGGCGCGATGTATATGCTTGCGGAGTATGCGACCTTCACGTTGGCTAATATGCTCTCCGTCGGCATCCTGCGTCTGCCGCAGCCGAGTCTGCTGCTGAAGGGAACGATCATCTCCGCCGCCGGTTTTTGGTTCGGAGCTCT
>ERZ835109.2309-NODE-2309-length-12581-cov-151.658630_pt1 | contig 12581 bp, 10 predicted proteins | sample MGYA00519946_ERZ835109 | MGnify/ENA primary metagenome ERZ835109 (study PRJEB31850, sample SAMEA3708771) | human gut metagenome | biome: human gut; feature: human-associated habitat; material: faeces | place: China | collected 2014 ...
TTTTTACCTCTTTATTTTTCCAAGTGCAAATATAATAGTAAGGGCAAAAGCTTTAAAAAATCAACTTTCATTCTACATTTTAACACTCCAAATATTTATAATTCGAAAAAAATGCTTATTTTGCAATGTTAATAAGGAAATATAAATACGCATAATGAAGCGCAAAGAATGCTGTTTATACTAGAGCCATCTTCTTCTGATATTTCTTTTTAACATTCGCATTGTTTGGGCAGAATACCGTCCTTTACCACTTTGGCTAGATACTCTAGAAGAATTGCGACTATTCATACCATGAGACTCTCCCTCTGAAATATCAGATGTCATGATTATTACTCCAAAAATCAAAAGCGAAGCTATGGTTGAAACTATGATACCCCCCAATTCTATTAGTAACATAGGAACATCTAGCTCACATAAAATAAATACGGACAAAATAAAACAGAGTAACCATAATTGGTAGAATCCTTTGTTTCTATAGAAGGCAAAGAATCTATCTGTCTTTTTCACCTTTATAGGAAGACCAGTCTCTTTCTTATTCATAATTCTTTACTTTTAATAGTTTTATATCTTCTTCTTTGATATGAATGTATTTCGGAAGTGAATAACTTTCTTGATACAATATGTAGTATTCGCTAAATTCATTTGAAAAGATTGGCTTTATCGCCATAACATTCTCTGTTTCCTCATTAGTCGATACTCCATGCAATTGTATATACTGAAAGCCGCAATCCCTACATGTATATAAGTCCGCCTTTCCCCATTTTTCTGAGTGGTATTCTCCCTCATATTCAAAATAATGAGGTCCCCCACTGCACTTTTCCCACTTATCGTGATTATCCACGAAAGTGAGTGTAAACCAAGTTAGCCCTGCAACAAATAAGAGAACTACGACAAAAACTAATCTATCCTTCATAATCTTATCTTAATTTACGATTTGTAACTTCTACTTATTATAACTAGAACTTTTGCAAGTGAATTCGACACACAATAAAAAAGGCAGAACCACTTGCAAAAGTCATGTTTATAATAGCTCAGAATACTTTATTCCTTAACAGGTTCAAGCAACATAACTAATTCCGATTCAGCAATGTCGCATTTATCGAACAAGTATCGCAAACAGCGGAGTTTGCTTCTATTATCCATTGAAGTCCATAAATATTTATGAGGAGCTATTTTTGTACAATATCTATCATCAGCATTCTTCTCAGACCAGAAAAAGCCTTCTTTATCATAAAGACTGTCAACAACATCAGCATATTGTCCCATGACCATCTTTACCACAGTCAAGAGCATATCCTTCCATGTAGTTTCCGTATAATCACGACCCCAAAAACGGAACCCTATCAAAACTCTATTTGTTGGAGAGAAAGTTTCTTCATCCAATGAGACTTCATCTATCGGTTTTGCCAAAGGCTTGAAAGTCGGCTTTGGCAATGGATAGAGGCGCAGGAATGTGTTCACGATTTTTTCACTTCTCTTTTGCAATTCCTCTTCACTCCACTTTTCACATTTCGTCACCCACTTGGTCAGGCGATATTTAGAATCCATATATCCAGGGCAAACTACATCACCATTGTTCTTGCCGTCACGTTTTATTTCAAAAGCCTTATTGCTTAATTCACTATTAATACCTGTAAGAGTTAAGTTGGCAAAAGTATGTAGATATTTCTCTTGAATTTCTTCATAGTTGTCGCCCAGCATATTCTTCCATTCACCATTGAGGGTTTGCGGCATTATATGTTCTATCGTTGCGTCTTTCTTTTTCATATCAGTTGCAACATCATTGTATTCTCCTGGTACAGAATTTTCCAATCGTTCAAAAAGGAATATCTGAAAAGGCTTCAACATGTGATAAGCATCACGGGTTTGAATTGCTGTTACAAACTGCACATCTCTTGGCAATTGGTAATTACCATCTCGACGCATTATATGATAAGCAAGAATATCTGAGTAAGAACATGTTAACGGAACACCTGCAGACTGATATTCATCTATACTTTTCAGAACATCCTTATGAAGTGCACAGAAAACCTGTGTCAAAGCATTACCAGGCATATTGCAAATGATTCGTCTTGCCAAATAATTTTCTACAACGTCAATCACCTTATCTATTTCATCATAGGATAAATTATTCGTTGCCGCATACTTCAAGAACTGAATAAAGAAAACATTGGTTACATCCGATTCTATATTACAAATATGACGCATTTTTGCCGACAATTTGCTTGTTTCCATCTGAGCTTCTGTAACTTGCTGGTAATAGCGGGCATAATCCAACATCTCCACCATTTCTTGTTTTCTATCACGACCATCCATATATTTTTTCCACTCAAAATAGATGTTAGAAAGACGAACAGGACGCTGTAACTGTTGCTTTATAGTTAAATAGTCTCGAAGGAATTTTGTCGGATTATTTTCTGTTGCAGACTCAATCTTCTGCCAATAATTTTTAAAGCACAGCTGTTGCTCTTCTGCTGTTAATGACATCAGAAGGTAATTTCTTATTTTATCAGCTTCTGTAAGAGCCAGACCTGTTGAATTTAAACTTTCAAAGATAAGCTGCGCATCATCATCAGAATCCAACTCTATAGAAATAATCTGAAGATGTTCAACAGCATCAAGCAAATTATCAAATGTAAGTTGTTGCGGCTTTCTTGTCAGCTTATCATAGAAATGGCGGAAATTACGGGTAATCTTTGAATCCTCATCCAATTCATCTTCACCATTGAAGATCTTGTCATAAGCAATTCTGTCGTTTTCAATAGGGACAAGTTTTATCTTGCGCTCTGAATTGCAATATTTCGCATTCAAGAACAAATCATAAGCTTCATCCTTGCGGCTCTCATTAGAGATTTCAAGCAATCCGTCATTGACGGCTTTTATTCCAGCAAGAAGCAGAAGAGAGATTGTTGTCAAACGCTGCTGCCCATCAATGACGAGACGACTGAAGCCGGTTCCTGCTACTGATGTTACGATAGAACCGAAAAAATGGGATGTTCTACCTGAGTGTATCAATTTAACTAAATCACTCAACAACTGGTCGCAATTATCTTGTAACCAGTCGTAATTACGCTGGTAAACCGGAATCACAAATTGAATTTGTTGTCCACAGATAAACTCATTTAATGGCTTAGCATATCCTTTCATATATTTAATGTTTAAATGCTGTACAAAAAGTAATATATTTCACATTTCTAGACCTCAACACAGATCGGAAGATGGTCACTCATCCTATTGGACTCCTCCCAGGAATATAGTTTATAGTCTTTAACTTCTGTATTTGTAAAAGCATAGTCCAGGAAGAAGGTACAATTACCTTTGCCGGTATGGTCGTAGGTAAATCGGCTTTCCTTACCTATCTCTTCATGTAGGAAGGTATGATGAGCTGATTTCAGCCCATTTTCCTCAAACCATGCAAACACTTTCGGAGATTCTTTTCTTTGAAAACTATTAGGGTTAGAGATTACATTATAATCACCTATCACCACAGTCTTATATTTGTTGATATATGGCTTGTAGTATTCTAGGATGTCCAAAAGGATGGAGATATAAGAACCACTAGTTATTCCCTTGCGAACTGTTGGCCATACAGCAAGTAGAAGATACTCATCATCAAAAATAACCGGAATAGCATAGTGCAGATTCTCATTGTACCAGTCTGGTAACACTATCTTTTGATTATCAGGGCAGATAACACCCAAGCCCTTGTAGTCGAAGTCGCCCGTCCAGAAGAAGGAGTAGCCTTCAGGAACTGCGATGTTATCAGCATTGCCACACTCTGGCACAACATAGGCATCTATGCCTTTTTGTCCTAAGAGCCAGTCAATCTTTTCCTGCTTGCTCCACGAAATGTTATAAGATAGTATTTTCATTATTCTATCATTTTAAATTTGTCTATTCAGTTTATTGTGAACCCTTAAAAAGTTCACCACAAAGGTAACTATTTTTTTCAACAAACTACTTTCTTTAGTAAACAAAATACTCTATAATGTAACGACTTAACATTTTTAAGCACAAAAATAGAATCAAAGTATTCACTTTGCTTATAAATATAGGGGAAGGCGCCCTCCCATCGCACCTTCCCTTCTCCATCCTCTCTCAAATACTTCTCATATAACCATCCCTTTTCGCCAGCTTATAATACAGATCCTGGGCGGTATGATAATCGGGATCGGAGCCTTCAAGCCACTCCGAAAAATGGTGGTTGTGGTTCTTCTGCGTTTCCTGCTTGCGGAACGACTCCACCACACATTTCTTTTCTGCATCCGGAAACATCAGGTTCATGCGGGCGGCAAAGGCTGCCTTGTCCTGATTATCACGCACCATGTGGAACGTATATTTCATCAGGCACCAGACTATGTACCAACTTTGCTGAGACGTAATGTTGCCTTTTATCCAGAACTTCAACTTCTCCTCCAACTTTATGGAATCTACCCAGTTCACAAAGAACGAGTCGCTGTTACGCTCAAAATCATCAGCCCTGGCAATTTCTGCCTCCCACAACTTATGCTCACCCTGATACTTGAACAGCGTTTCAAAATCCTCGGGCGAAGCCTGCTCCCTGACTAGCGTACGGACAAGTTCTTCTTCCTCATCCTCCTCTCGCTCAAACCAGTCAGAACAAAGCGTATAATTGTTGTATTTATCCTCAACCCCATCCATCACTTTCTGTAAGCTGTCGTTGGTAATGGCTATTCTCCTGCTTTCCATGCGATGCTTCTTTACCTTTACCTCATGTTTCAGATGGTCAGGTAGCGTGCGCTCGTCGAAAATTCGCTTGATATAATGGTAAATAATCACAGCCTCATGGTCGGTGCGGAAAAGGCGGGTTCTGTATAAGGCTAGGAAATCGGCACAAATAGTACTTACTGTGGAGATGGTTTCAGCCAAAGACATCTGCAAACCGGTAGAGACAAAGTTTCTGTAATGGGAATCAAACTGTGGGAAATCGTCTCCGGCAGGAACTTTAAGCTTCTCGCATTGCTCGAAAATAGCCTTGGCATAGGGAATCTGACCATACTCCTCTTCCTTATCGAGCAAATAGTCTGAATGCTTCCGGGCGATGGTCTGAATTTCCTGGAGCACCTTCTCTAAAACATCAGTATAAATCCCCATGAATTCATCATCATAGCTCTTGTAAATGGAAATGTAGACTTTCTTATGGAGCGTATGAATATATTTAAGAAAATCTGTCAACTGCTCGGCAAGGTTCTGGTAAATATGAAAATAACAGGTAAGACCTTTATGCTTTCCTGCATTCCATCTAAATACATCTTTAGCATGCTGAATCTCCTTATACAAATGTTCTGCCTCTCTCTTAAACTGACCCACATCAGTAGTTGTTACTGGAGTGTATTTCTTGACTCCTGTTACTTCATCTTCCACAAAAAGATCTTCTTCTGATGAAATCTTCAGAAGAGAATTGTAGTTATTGTCAGTATTTGGTATTTCCTCTGTCTGCATATTCTTTTTCTAGGTTTGATTTGTTATGTTGTTTAAATAAGCGGCATGGGGTTCCCTGTAAGTACCAGTATTAAGGTACCTGCAAGAACCTACGACAAGGTACAAACAAGTACTGCCCACGCCGTAGAGGAGTGGACGCCTTGCTGTCACCTTCTTCTTGTCGTTTTTGAATTTTGCAGGTTCTAAATACTGTAGAAGTGCAGATAATCAGCGTCAATATCTATATGTTATTTTTCTTGTTTACTTTCTGTTTCTTACTTCAAATTTTAAAGGGTTTATACTACGTTTTCTTCATCATCCGCCCAGTGGTCGCATTGGCGCATCACAGTTTCCAGCGCCTTTTCTGCACCCTCTGGTGGATACTTATACTTCTTGAGCAGTCGCTTCACCATCACTCGCATCTTCGCCCTCGCCGATTCCTTTCGGTTCCAGTCGATGGTGCGGTTGCGGTGCAAGACTTCCGTCAGTTCCCTGGTCAGTGCCACAAACTCCTCGTCGGAGTAAGCCTGCCGCACTCCTTCGGGCGTGGAGAGCGCATCATAGAATGCTTTCTCCTCGGGCGACAGTCCCAGGTCGTTGCCCTCTGCCTCTGCCTGCTTCATCTGCTGAGCCATCTTCAACAGCTCCTCTATCACTTCCTCGTTGGTGAGCAAGCCCTTCAGATAGTTGGAGAGACTCTGGCTGAGCATGTCGGAGAAGAGGTCGCTCTGAACCACGTTGGTCTTCTTCTGCTGCTTGATTTTCTCTTTCATCAGTTTGGTGAGCAGTTCCACCGCAAGATTCCGCTCCTTCATGTTCTTCACCTCCTGGATGAAGGCGTCGTCGAAGAGCGAGAACTCTATCTGGCGGTCGCCGAAGAGATTGATGACTCCGTCGGTCTTCACGCTCTGGCGGAGCAGGTCGCCGATGCGCTCGTTGATTTCATGTCGGCTGATCTTGCCCTTCTGCGAGAGTTTGAGCATCATCACGCGCAGCGCATCCATATAGCACACCTCCGCCTTCTGCTGCTCATTCAGAAGCGAACGGCAGAGCGTGGTGGCGTTGTGAAGCAGATTGCTGTGCTCCATGAAATTCTTCTTGCGCTGAACCATGGCTGGAGAACTCAGGAAGTTGGCTCCGCTCGTAATGGCGAGTGCCCGCTTCGAGTTGTCCTGTTCGAAGAAGCCGGAATAGTCGAAACCATGAAGCTGGTCTCGGCAGATTTCCATCTCTTCCTTCCATTTCACCAGGGCGGTCTTGGCGATGTCGGGGTCTCCGAAGCGGCGGCGGTCACGATTGGTGTACTGCTGCATGGCACTCTTCAGCGCCTGCGCAATGCCTACGTAATCCACTATCAGTCCGCCTTCCTTGCCCGGGAACACACGGTTTACACGGGCTATTGCCTGCATCAGGTTATGACCGCTCATCGGCTTATATACGTACATGGTGGCGAGCGACGGAACATCGAAGCCCGTGAGCCACATATCTCTTACGATGGCGATTTTCATCTCATCATCGTTGTCCTTGAATTTTCTTGCCAGTTCCTTCTTGTAGGCTTCGTTGCCGATAATCGGCTGCCAGTCTTCGGGGTCCTGGTTCGAACCGCTCATCACCACCTTTACCTTCTCCGTCCACTGGGGGCGAAGCTCCAGCATCTTGCGGTAGATTTTGATGGCGATGCTTCGGGTCAGTGCCACAATCATTGCCTTGCCGGTGAGTTCCTGCGCACGGTTCTGCTCGTAGTGCTGGATGATGTCCCTTACCAGCGTGTCGATGGTGGCGTCTTCACCCAGGAGCACTTCCAGCCGGCTATGCTCCTGCTTTGCCTGCCTGATCTGCTCCTCGGTGGCTCCCTCATCGGCCAGGTTGTCGAACTCATCGTTCAGCAGGTTCATCGTGTCTTCGTCGAGGTTCAGGTTCACCACACGGCTCTCGTAATAGACCGGACGGGTGGCTCCATCATCTACCGCCTGACTCATGTCGTAAACGTCGATGTAGTTGCCGAACACTTCCTCCGTGTCTCTGTCGCGGTCGCTGATAGGCGTTCCGGTGAAGCCGATAAACGAGGCACCTGGCAGGGCTTCTCTCATCTTCTGGCTGAATCCCTTCTTCATCGTCAGACTCTTGTTGTCCCAGTGCTCATCGCCGTATTGCGAGCGGTGCGCCTCATCGGTCATCACGATGATGTTGCGGCGGGTGGAGAGTGCCGAGTCGCCTTCTTCAAACTTCTGAATGGTGGTAAATATGATTCCCCCACTCTTTCGGTTACGGAGCAGATTGCCCAGGTCTTCACGGCTCTGGGCGTTCTGAGGTTCCTGACGAAGGAAGTCCTGGCAGCGGCAGAACTGACCGAAGAGCTGGTTGTCGAGGTCCTTGCGGTCGGTTACTACCACGATGGTTACTTCCGGCAGTCGCTGCACCAGCTGGTGGGCGTAGAACACCATGGAGAGGCTCTTGCCCGAACCCTGCGTGTGCCAGAACACGCCGATTTTTCCGTTGCCTTCCACTGCGGTACGGGTGCGCTGCAGGGCTTTGCCCACGGCGTAGTACTGGTGGTAGGCGGTGAGAATCTTGGCGTATTTGCCCTGGTTCTTGTCGAAGCAGATGAAGTTCTGCAGGATGTCGAGCAGTCGCTGCTTGTGGAACATGCCGAGGAAAAAGGTGCGATAGTCGGCGAAGAGGGTTGACTCGTATGAGCCGTCTATGGTCTTCCATTCCATGTAGCGGTCTTGTTTGGCGGTGATGGTTCCGGCACGGGTCTCGCTCATGTCGCTGATTACGTTGAAGGCGTTGTAGCTGAAGAGGCTTGGAATGCTCTGCTGATAGTTCTTGATCTGCTTGTAGGCATCTTCTACGGTTGCATCTTCGGAAATGGCGCTTTTCAGCTCTACCACCACGAGGGGCAATCCGTTGACCATCACCACCATGTCACAGCGCTTGTTCTTATACTCTTCTACTCTCCACTGGTTCACCACCTTGAAGAGGTTTCTTTCGGGATGGTCGAAGTCGATGAGCCGCATCAGGGCTGTTCGTTCTTCGCCATTCTGCAGGAATCCCACCTCCAGACCGTTTTGCATCCAGAGGGTAAACTGCTCGTTGTTCTGTTCTAAAGTACCGATGCTGATGTTGGTGATTTGCTTGATTCCTTCATCCATTGCATCGGCTGGCAGTTGAGGATTAAGCCGTCGCATCGAGGCGACCAAATCGGCACGATAGAAAGGCTCCTTATAGTCGCGCTCCACGTCGTAGCCACATTCGTACGCATAGCCGAGTTCGTCCCGGAACAGGGCAATGAGTGTTTGCTCGTATGCGTCTTCGGTGAATTTCTTGTCGTCTGCCATAATGATATTATTTAATATTTTTTCTCGTTATTTTCTTTCGTAGCTCTTCTTATTCCGGGACTTCCAGCTCGCCTGACATTAAGCGAGGGAGAAGGGTGTCTCGGAGAAGGGAGAGGCGGGAGTTCTCTTTTTCCAAGGATTCAATTCTTGCAAATAAAGGCGACACAATAGTCTCAAAATCCTCAAATACTTTTTGCTCCGGCATTATTACTTGCAGAGACTTCATCAATGATCCCGATGCTTCCTTAAACGTTGACCCTGTAGATTTGTTTTCAATCACAGGAGTTACATATTTCAAGAAGCAATACAAAAAACAAGTTCCTGCTTTCTTTGGAACAAGAGATTTAAAACCCTGATTAGTACAAATATCATTCTGAGCAATTGAAATATATCCAATAGGTGCTCTTGATGTAAACAATATAGTACCCTTAGGCATTAACTTTGTCGATGTGCTATTGTAGCCTTCTTCTGTTATGTCGATTTCTCCTCTTGAAGTGTAAACGGCTGGATGGTTAGATAAGTCCTTCGGTGTTAACCAGGCTATTCCCTTCTGAGTGTAATACTCTGGCTTAGCTTTTGAAGGAGTACTTCCACCTACTATATCAGCAATTTCATCAAGCCTTCCTACTTTCCATCCTTCAGGAATCATTCCCAATTCACTATCCACGAACTTACCATCCTTGAAAGGCTCAAAGTCAACGAACCAATTCTTGAAAATAGCCTGCGCCATCTCCTCCAAATCAGCATTGATTTTGTTGTTCAACTCTATCTTCCGGTCGAGAGAAGAAAGGATGGAGGCTATGCGGCGCTGGTCGTCTAGCGGAGGCAGCTTAAATACATAGTTTCCTATCCCCTTCGGAGAAGTATGGTGAACAGTTGTACCAGAACTATGTGTCGCAATAAATGATTGGTAAGCAGGAGTTCTCATAATCCAATATAAGAAATACTTATCAACATTATTTGCAATATTTTCTACAAGACCAATTCTTTGGTTATGATGAAATGTCAATCCTTTAACTTCTGGAACTAGAGCAGAATAACCCAGTGTATCAATATTTTTACTCAAATCTGTCATAGTAACAATTAAATCACCTTTTGACAGAATGTAATCCTTCTCAACAGGACCATTATAAAACTTTGGCTTATCTAATTTAAATCCCCCTGACAAGGTAAAATTACCGGGTGTTACGAGTATATCGCAAGTTGGTGTATCTGAAAAATATTTTCCCTTATATGCAAAGCCATGCTTTATCTCGCACACATCCCCCAATCTAACTTCTTTCCACTCCATACTCTTACACCTCCCATCCAATTTTCTTCAACTGCATTCTGATCTCTTCTTCCTGCTTCTTGCTTTCCTCAAACAGCTGCTTCAGCTCTCCAGTAAGATTCGTCATTTTCTCCTCGAAAGGCACTCCGTCGCCTTCGTCTTCGGCGATTCCTACGTATCTGCCAGGAGTCAGGATGAAGTCCTGAGCAGCAATCTGCTCAGTGGTGCATACGGCACAGAAGCCCTTCTCATCCTCCAGAGTTCCCTGCTGGAAAGCATGGAAGGTGTCAGAGATTTTCTTAATATCCGTATCAGGCATCAGCTCACGAAGCTTGCGAGTTACCATCGTGCCCATGTTGCGAGCATCAATAAACACAGTCTTGCCCTTCTGTGCCTTGTTGCGGCTGATAAACCAAAGACTTACAGGAATACCCGTACTGTAGAACAGCTGCGAAGGCAAAGCCACGATTCCTTCTATCAGGTCGGCTTCGATGATAGCTTGGCGAATCAGTCCCTCGCCGCTACTCTGACTCGAAAGCGCACCATTTGCCAGCACCAAACCAATCTTTCCGTTAGGTGCCAGATGATGAATCATGTGCTGCATCCATGCAAAGTTGGCGTTGCCTGCTGGTGGTAAACCATATTGTCAGCGCACATCTGTCTGAAGTCCACTCTGCCCCCATTCGCTACTATTAAATGGAGGATTAGCAAGAATAAAATCAGCCTTCAGCGTAGGATGCTGGTCATCGAAGAAAGTGTCAGCAAAGACTTTTCCGAGATTGGCCTCCAAACCATGAATGGCAAGTCCCATATGAGTTATCTTCCACGTATCAGGATTACTTTCCTGACCATAAATACTGATTTTATTTAGGTTTCCCTTATGGCGTTCAATAAACTTGGCACTCTGTACAAACATACCACCCGAACCACAACAAGGGTCATAAACTCTGCCCTCGTATGGCTCCAGTATCTCTACCAGCGTGCGGACAATACAGGGAGGTGTGTAAAACTCACCCCCATTCTTTCCCTCAAGTGAAGCAAACTCTCGTAGACAGTATTCGTAGGTTCTGCCCAAGAGATCTTTCTCTTCACCCGCTCCATGCATTTCAATGTTGGTAAATATGTCTACCACATCACCCAGACGGCGCTTATCCAGCTCCGGACGGGCGAAATTCTTAGGCAGAACACCTTTCAAGCTATCGTTTTCACGCTCTATAGCTTGCAATGCCGCATCTATCACCTTGCCTATTTCGGGTTTATGTGCAGCAGCACTAATCTTGCTCCATCTGGCTTCAGCAGGCACGAAGAAGATATTCTCGGCAGTGTATTCGTCCTTGTCTTCCGGGTCGGCATCTTCTTCGCCTTGTAGCTCCAGGAACTTCTGTTCGAAGCGGTCGCTGATGTATTTCAGGAAGATGAGTCCGAGCACAACGCCCTTATATTGCGAAGCATCAATATTGCCACGCAGAACGTTAGCAGCCTTCCAAATCTCCTCTTCAAAACCAATGCTGATTGTATCTTGTTTCTTAGCCATAATATGTTTATTTTTCTACGAGCACAAGCTTCCAGTCCTCATTCTGCAGAACGAGGGTCCCGTTGTTGTCCGTAATGGTGAATATCTGATTATCTATCTGTATTTTGTTCTCCTTTATTAAATAGGTGTAGTGACCGCAAGCAACGTTTTCGGTGGTAGTTTGGGTTATTTTACCGCCTTCGTCGAAGTGGTTCACTTCCGTCGTTTCGGAGAAAGAAATAGCATCTGAGGTGAAACTGCAGAACAAAGGAGCCTCTTTTACGTCGATAAAGATACTTCCAACGCGCTGATAAAGGGCTGAAATCTGCCATTCGTGGGCTAAAAATGTGGTTTCGTAATCAAAAGCCTCTGATTTTTCTGTTTCTTCATCGCTAGAACAGGCGGTGGAAGAAAGCATAAAAAAAGCGACTATTATCATATAAAAATAAGATAATATTCGCCTGCGGATAAGAACATGATGATATTGGGCTAACTTTGCCTGAGCAAAATTACCCCCCCTAAAACTTTGTGCATCAACAAGTTATATCTTTTCATCTTAGTATTGTTATTATGTAGTTTCTAGCTTTCCAGACTATTGCTACGTCAATAATTTGTTAATTGCTAGCAAAGATAATAAAAAGTTGGCAAACCCAAGAATTTTATCACGTTATTTAACGGAAAAATGCAAAATATGGAGGTTAGGAAGATGTTTTACCCCCTCTTCTAAGGGTAAAAAATGCCCCTCTTCGGACATTAAATCCGCCCCCACATGACGTATTTTTGACAAAACACAACATGAAAAAGGGATAAAAATGTAGAATCGAACAACATATCAGCTAACTGAAGCGACTTAATATGTAGATAATTATTATACACAAAATATTAGAGTATGAATATAATGAAATACACATAACGCACTAACAGCCAACACATTCAGACATATACACAACCTATATCAGGTAAAACTCACAAGTTCATCTAGCGTGTCATTAAGGGTCAAGGTCATTAAGGGTCA
>ERZ835109.2315-NODE-2315-length-12534-cov-3.343136_pt1 | contig 12534 bp, 10 predicted proteins | sample MGYA00519946_ERZ835109 | MGnify/ENA primary metagenome ERZ835109 (study PRJEB31850, sample SAMEA3708771) | human gut metagenome | biome: human gut; feature: human-associated habitat; material: faeces | place: China | collected 2014 ...
GACGCGGAGACGGAGGAGGCAGCGCGGGGAGAGCGGCGAATAGGAGAGATCGGACAAAAGAAAAGCCGCCCGGGAGGGCGGCTTTTTGAGCGATACGTTTGAGCAATACATTCAGGTGTTGTCGGGGGCGATGGGGCGGCGGATGAGCAGGGCGCGGAGCGCGTGCCAGTTGAAGGGATAAATGGGATACATATAATGTCCGCCGGCGATGGGCCTGGTGGTGACGAGCAGGACAATAATGAGCAGCGTGCCGAGTGCGAGTCCGACCCAGCCGAGGGCGGCGGAGCTGACGAGCAGCACGAGGCGCAGGAGCTTGAAGGCGTAGCCGAGCTCATAGCTCGGCTGGGCGAAGTTCGCGATGGCAACGAACGCCATGTACGCCAGCACCTCCGGCACGAGCCAATGCGCCTGCACGGCGAAGTCGCCGAGCACGAGCGCACCGATCATGGAAAACGAGTTGGAAAAGACGCTGGGGGTGTTGAGCGAGGCGAGCTTGAGGAGGTCGACGATGAACTCGGTCAGGAGAAGCTGGGCGAGGATGGGGACCTCGCACTCGCTCGTGACGGCGAGGAAGCTCAGCGCGCTGTTGGGAAGGTCAGGGTCCTGCACGAGCAGATACCACACGGGCGTGATGAAGAGCGTGAGCAGAAAGACGACCACGCGCAGGATGCGGAGGTACGAGCCGACGAGCGGCGGGAAATAGAAGTCGTTCGCCTCCTGCACGAAATCAAAGAAGCGGGTGGGCAGGATCATGGCGGCGGGGGAGTTGTCCACGAGGACGATGATGCTGCCCTCCATGATGCTCGCGGTGGCGGCGTCAGGGCGCTCAGTATAGCGAACGCGTGGAAAAGGGTTGAACCATTGCCTCTGGTCCATCATGGATTCCGCGATGGACTCCTGCGACATGGAGATGGAGTTCGCGTCGATGGCGGCGAGCTTCGCGCGGACGCGCGCGAGGAGCGCGCGGTCCACCTTGTCCTCGAGATAGCAGAGGACGACGTCGGCGCGGGATTTTTCGGAAATTTTGTGGCCCTCGAGCGTCAGCTGCGGTGTGCGGATGCGGCGGCGCAGGAGCGCCGCGTTCTGCACGAGCGTTTCGATGAAGCCGTCGTGCGCGCCGCGCAGTACCTTGCCCGAGGACGGCTCCTCTACGCCGCGGGAGGGGTAGCTCTTCGCGTCGATGAGGATACATTCGCCGTAGCCCTCGGCGAGGAGCAGCGTTTTGCCGAGGAACACGGCGGTGGCCGTCTGCCGGAGATCTGCTTCGGCGTTGACCTCGCTGAAGGTCACATAGCGGTCGATGAAGGTCTGCGCGTCGGCGGCGTCGGCGGTGGAGGGCAGGGCGAGCCAGAAGCCGATCATGCGCTCGAGCACCGCGTCGTCGCCGTAGCCGTCCACGACATACAGACGGCAGCGGCGGCCGCCCGCGACGAGGTCGCGGGCGATCATGTCAAAGCAGCGCTCGACGCCCAGCAGGGCGTCGAGCGTGCGGACATCCAGTTCAAAGTGTCCCGTCAGGCGCTCCATGGCGGCTTACCGTCCTTGTCTGTCAAGATAGTCCCAGACGTAGCTGGCAACCTCGTCGGGGGTGCGCAGGCTCTTGGCGCCGGAGACGAGACGCTGCTGCTCCTCGGGCGAGAGGCCGGCGTAGCAGCGGTTGGCGTTGACGTCACCCGCGAGGAAGGATTTGAGCAGGGTGTAGCCCACGCGCTCATCGGAGCAAAATTCGGAATTGGTTCCCATCGTGAAGATCTCCATTCTGCCGCTCTGCCTTGCGCTGCTCTCCGTCGGCGGCGGATGGAGAGCCTGCATACGGCGCGGCTGCCGCCTGTCGGCGTGCCGCAAATGCCGGGAGCTTTTGTGTGAACACAAAAAATCGCCTCTGCACTATTGTGTGCAGAGGCGGTCTTTTCATACGCGGTTCAGACCTCTTTATCAAAATAGAAGAAGGTCTCATCCTCGCCGGCGCGGTGCATACAGGAGGAGAGCATCCTGTAGGAGGCGCCGTTTTCCTTATAGCATTTGGCGACGACGTGGGCGAGGTGGAGCCGGTAGAGCGCCCAGTCGGCGACGGCGGCGAACGCCTCCGTGCCGTAGCCGTGGCCCGCGAAGTCCGGCGAGACACGGCAGCCGAGCTCCGCGCCGCCGCGGGAATCGAAGCGGTAGAGGACGACCTCGCCGATGAGTGCGCCGTCGAGCCGGACGGCAAAGTTCACGGCGCGGGAGCGGGCGCAGTCCTCCCGCGCGACGGCGAGAAAGTAGTCCTCGTAGGGCGTGCCGTCGTAGTCCTTGCGGAAGTCGTAGCCCCACCAGCGGTTGCGGTCGTCGTCGAGACAGAGGGCGGCGTAGGCGGTTTTGTCCGCGTCGGTGAGCGCGTCGAGCGTCAGGCGGGCGGTGGTAAGCGTGGGGATCTCGGTGATGTTGACCAGCTCGTTGAGCACGTCGAAGCGCAGCTTCGCGCCGAGGTGGTCGGGCAGGTACTGGAGCTTCGAGGTGCGCAGGCCCTTGTCGCCGGCGTCGTCCTCGCGGTTGAGCCAGCGCACGCCGTCCACGGCAAATTCCTGCGCGAACGCCTGCACGGTGGCGGGATAGACGCCCTCATAGCCGTAGAGGGCTTTTTCGATATGAATTTGCAGCGTGTCGCCGCAGCGCTCCGCCATGGCGACGGAGAGGAGCTTGCCGTCCAGCTCCATGCCGCCGACGAGGAAGTGCGGGCTGCCGGTCATGCGGAGCATTTTCTCGGCGCAGCGCAGCTCGTTTTTCGCCGAGTCGGACGCCTTGGTGAAGACGGCCTCGTAGTCGCGGAAGAACTGCGTGATGAGCGGCAGGTCGCTCTTCCCGAGCGGGCGGAAGACGGCGTCGGGATAGAGCTTGCGGAACTTGTTGATGTGGTTGCGCTGTCCGGAGTAGCGGCGTCCGGCGAAGTCGCACAGATCCTCGGCGGCGTAGATATAGTCGCGCCAGACGCGCGGGGAGGAAAAGCGGAAGTAGGGATAGCGCGCGGCAAGGCACTCCGCCTTGTCCTGCGGGACGACGGAGAGGACGAGGGGAATATCCCGCTCGCGGCAGTCGTCCTCGATGAGCGTGAGCGCCGCGTCCTCGTCGCCGTCGGGCCCGGGAACGGGGTAGTCGAAGCAATACTGACCGTCGATGAAATTGCGGACAATCAGGCAGCCCGCGCCCTCCGCCCACGAGGGGTGCAGGTGGCTGCGCCACATGAGCTTGACGAGGGCAGAGTATTCGCAGAGCTGGTATTCGCAGCTTTTATAGTAGCGGCGCAGGCGGGCAATGTCCCGCTGCGTGACAGGAGTAAAGGTGAGCATAGGGTGTTCCTTTTCTTTCGCGTTGTTTTCTCTGCGCCCGCGGGTCGGCGGGCTTCCTTATTATAACCGCTTCGGCGGTGATTACAAGTGGCTTTTGCAACGGCTCAGGGCCGCATTTCCGCGACGACGCGCTTCGTGCAGTCGATGAAGTGACGCAGGCCGTCGCTCGCGGCGTCGAGCGAGCGGACGGCAAGGCCAAGCTCGCGCGAGGACGCCGGCTCGACCGGCAGGAGCTTCACGCCGTCCGTGCGGCCGCGGACGGTCAGCTCGGTCATCATGCTCACGCCGAGGCCGTGGCTGACCATGCTGATGACGGTGGGATCGTCCACCCAGGTCGGCAGGATGTGCGGCTTGACGCCGATGCGGTTGAAGATACGCATGATGTCCTTATCGAAGCCCTGCGAGGGCATGATGAAGTCGCGCGCCTCGAAGGCGGCGAGCGGGAAGGCGGTCATGCCCTGCGTGTCGAAATCCTTCGGCAGAACGGCGAACATGGGATCGTCGGCAAGATGCACCCACTCGTACTGGCCCTCGTCCTGCGGAGAGACGAGGATGGCGTCCATCTTGCCCTGCGCGAGCAGCTCGTAGGGGACGTCGACGTGGTCAGCCATGCGGATGTCCACGTCCACGTCGGGGCACTCCTCGCGGAAGCGCTGGATGATGCCCGGCAGCCAATGCATGGCGATGCTGGCGTAGGCGCTGACGCGGATGATCTCCGTGCGCGAGGAGGCGACCTGCTCGATCACGCTGTCCAGCCGGGCGTTGGCCTGCAGAAATTCGCGCACGGCGGGCGCGATGCGCTCGCCCTCCTCCGTGAGGCGCACGCCGCTGCGTCCGCGCTCAAGCAGCGTGAAGCCGACCTCCTTTTCCAGCGAGTTCATCATGTGTGTCAGGCCCGACTGCGTGTAGCCGAGGACCTCTGCCGCCTTGGTAAAGCTGCCGAGATCGACTGCCATGAGCAGGGCCTCTAATTTCTTGCTTTCCATAGAAGTATTTCCTTTCTATTAGGATCGCTCATATTTTTATTATAATACGTCGCTTTACTTTTGGCAAGAAAGACGGTATCATTTGACTAATTTCTGTTTAATTTATACATCTCATTAAAATATATGAGGACGAATTTGACGGAAAACGGAGAGAGAAACGTAGTTAAAGGAGAAAATCACATGGAAAACAATCGTGCCCAATGGGGAAGCAAGATCGGCTTCATCCTGGCGGCGGCGGGCAGCGCCGTCGGCCTCGGCAACATCTGGAAGTTCCCCGGCAAGGCCTTTGAGGGAGGCGGAGGCGCCTACATCCTCATTTATCTGGCCATCGTCGTTCTCATCGGCTTCCCCGTCATGCTCTCGGAGCTGACCATCGGCCGCGCCGCGCAGGCGAACGCCATCGACAGCTTCCACAAGCTCGGCTACCGCGGCTTCAAGTGGGTCGGCGTCACGGGTGTTGCGGTGGCGTTCATCGTCACCTCCTATTACTGCCACGTCGGCGGCTGGGTGCTGCGCTATGTCGTGTCCTACATTACGGAGGCGCAGACGGTCTATGCCGATCCGCTCGGCTATTTCTACGGTCTGCTCGGCTACAACGCCGCGACGGGCGAGACATGGTTCCCGCTGACGGCCATCCTTTTTGCCGCAGTCTTTATGGCAACCAACGCCTTCATCATCATCAAGGGCGTTGAGGGCGGCATCGAGAAGTTCAACAAGGTCGGTATGCCCGCGCTGTTCGTCATTCTCATTGTACTGCTCGTGCGCACCATCACGCTCGACGGCGCGCAGGTCGGCTTCGCCTATATGCTCAGCTGCGACTGGAGCAAGGTCGGCTTCAACACCTTCCTCTCCGCGCTGGGGCAGGCGTTCTTCTCCCTGTCGCTGGGCATGGCCATCATGATCACCTACGGCTCGTATCTGCCCAAGCATGAGAACCTCGGCAAGAACACGGCGCTCATCTGCACGATGGATACGCTCGTGGCGCTCATCGCCGGCTTCATCATCGTGCCCGCGGTGTTTGCGACGCTCGGCTCCGAGAACGTCGGCAAGGGCGGCGGCTTCGCCTTCGCGTCCCTCGCGGGCGTGTTCGAGCACATGGCGGGCGGCGCGTTTTTCGGCGTGCTGTTCTATATGCTGCTCCTGTTCGCCGCGCTGACGAGCAGCATATCCCTCATCGAGGGCGTGGTGGCGTTCCTGACCGAGCGCTTCGGCTGGAAGCGCAAGCCCACCACCATCATCGTCTGCACGCTGATGTTCCTCATCGGCTGCCTGTACACCATGTCGCAGGCCGCGTTCAACATCAAGGGCATCTGGTTTGACTTCGCCAACGGCGTGAGCTTCCCCATCTTCGGCGACTTCATGGAGTTCCTCACCGACCGTCTGATGATCCCTCTGTGCGCGCTCGGCGTGTGCATTTTCACCGGCTGGATCTGGAAGCCCGCGAATGCCGTGCATGAGATCGAGCTGGACGGCAAGCCGTTCAAGCTGGCAAAGGTCTACAGCGTGCTGGTCAAATACGTTGCGCCCATCTCCATCCTGCTCATCATCGTGGCGAGCTTCGTCACCGGCACGACGCTGAGCTGAGAAAACGAAAAAGCGACGAAAAGCCCTCCGCTCACCGAGCGGAGGGCTTCCTTGTGCGTTATTCCACCGTGTACAGGCGGCCGTTTTTCCGATAGACAATGCGGACCTCGGGCGTGTTGGTGAGGTAGACGAGCGAGCCGTAGCTCACGCCGAAGTCCAGCACGTCGCCGAGCCGGACGGGGACGGCGGCGTCCTCCACGTCAAGAATGGTGTGGTCCGAGGACGCGCCGAGGACCTCCACGCCCGCGAGGCGCGGCGTGAGGTCGAAGGGATTGCCATAATCGACGCGGCCCGCGGCGCAGAGCGCGCGGCGGCGGATGCCGCGGTCGGTGTATTCGCGCGTTTTGCCGAAGGCGTCCACGGTCAGCTCGCCGACGGGATAGCTGGGCTTCGGCTTGCACTCCACGACCTCCATGCGGAGGGTGAACACGTCACGGCGCAGAAAGTCGGGATAGCAGCCGTAGATGCCGCCGAGGAGGGCGAACTCGCCGATGCGCAGATGGTTGACGCGCGCGGGCAGCGTGCCGTCAAGCACCATGTGGACGGAGGTGGACGCGCCGCCGGAGATGTATTGCAGCTCGCGGCCGATGGCGCGCTCCACCGCCTCGGCGGCGGAGACCAGCTCGCGCAGCTTCTCCGGCGTGGCGGCGACAGAGCCGTAGCAGCCGAGATTCGTGCCGACACCCGCCAGCTCCAGATGGTCGAGCTTATACTCGACCTCAAGCGCGGCGTCGACCAGTTCCTCGCGGCTCCAGAAACCCTCGCGCAGATCGCCGAGGTCAGCCATCAGGATCACCCTGTGGCGCGTTCCGCGCTTCGCGCAGACCGCGTTGAGGGCGCGGAGCGTTTCAAGCTCGCTCTGGAGACTCATGTCCGCGACCTCCGCGACCTTCGGCAGCTCGGAGAGCATGGGGATGCGGATGAGAACGCGCTCGCAGGAAACGCCCGCGCCGCGCAGGGCGCGCAGCTGACTGAGACGGGACGAGGCAAGGCTCCGCACGCCGCATTCCGTATAGACCCCGGCGGCCTCCGGCAGCGCCGAAAAGCCCTTGACCACGCCCGCGACCTCGACAGAAAGGCTCTGGCAGCGCTCGATGAGCGCTGCCAGATTTGCTTTCAGCTTGTCAAGGTCGATCTCTAAAAGAGGGTATCGTGCCGTTCCTCTGTTCATAGACCGTTCCTTTGCCGTTTTGATTTATTCCGCCTTGGCCGCAGCCTTGGACTTCTTATAGGGCTTGCCGGCAAGATCCTTGACCGTCCAGCCGATGAGGGCGCACAGCCAGTTGATGAGCGGCATCAGCCAGTTGAACAGAGCCCACGGGCCGTAGCCGCCCGCGCCCCACGCGTTGATGTCAAGGGTGCTGGAGATAAACACGCCGCAGGTGTTCCACGGAATGAGGGCGGAGGTGACGGTACCGGCGCTTTCCAGCGTACCGGAGAGGAGAGCCGGGTGCAGACCCTTCTCTCTGTATTCCTCGGCATACATACGGCCGGGAACGACGATGGAGATGTACTGCTCGGGCATGACGGCGTTGGAGAGAACGCAGGTGCACTCAGTGAGAAGCACAAGGCCTGCCGGTCCCTTCGCCAGCTTCTTGAGGGAGTTGACGATGACCTCGAGCTGGTGGGTGTCCTCCATAATGCCGCCGAACATCATGGCGATGATCGTCATGGCGACGGAGGACATCATGCCGAGGATACCGCCGCTTTCAAGCAGACGGGTCATGGTGTAGCTGGTCTCGGGAGAGAGGGTCTCCTCGAACATGGCGAGCACTTCGTCGCTGAAGTAGTAGCCGTTCATGCCGAAATCAAACACGGTACCCATGTTGCACTCGGGCTGGAAGATCATGCCCATGATCGCGCCGGAAATGATGCCGAGCGTGATACCAGGGATGGCGGGCATCTTCATGGCAACCGCCACGATAACGATGACCGGGGGCAAGAGCAGCGCGGGGTTGATATTGAACACGGCCTCGAGCGCGCCGGAGAACTCCGTCACGCGGCTCATGTCGGCATCGCCGCCGTGATACTGCATGGCGCCGAGAATACCGAAGCCGATGAGGGTGACGACATAGGTGATGCCGGTAGGCAGGATCATGGCCTTCACGTGGGTCATAACGTCCGTGCCTGCCATAGCGGGCGCAAGGTTCGTGGTATCGGACAGCGGGGACATCTTGTCGCCGAAGTAGGCGCCGGAGAGGACCGCACCGGCGGTCATGCCGGGGCTCATGCCGAGACCGAAGCCAATGCCCATCAAGGCGACGCCCATCGTACCCATCGTGCCCCAGGAGGTACCGGTGGCAAGAGAGGTGATGGAGCAGATGAGAACAGACGCAATGAAGAAGATCGCGGGCTTGAGGACCTTCAAGCCGTAGAAGATCATCGTGGGAACGACGCCGGCGTTGATCCAAACGCCGATGAGGATACCGACGATGACGAGGATACAGACAGACTGGAGGGCTTTATAAATACCGTCCATCATGGACTTTTCGATGGCCTCCCACTTGTAGCCGAGGTAGAGCGCCATCAGCGCGGCGCCCATAACGCCGATGAACATGGGGACATGCGGGTCTGTTTCATACTTGACGATGCCGAGCGCCAATGCGCCGACCAAGATCAGCATGGTGACCAGAGCTTCCCACAGCTTTGGCATACGCGGGGTCTTCACTTTCTTTTCTTCACTCACTTGATTGTACCAACCTTTCTCTAAATACATGGTGCGCATAGGGCGGGAACGCTCCCGTCCGCGCAGCTTCATAGATGGTGAACACTGTTTTACGGTATTTGCGAGGGTCTGTGCGCCCGCAGACCGGCAGATGAGACCGGCGGCGGGAGGACGTGATCTTGACGGTATTCCCCCTTTATTCGGTGATTTTTCCCTCCTTGAATGATCAGGAAACGATTTGCTGCGGTCTCCCCGTCCTCCCTCGCCCCCCTGCGAAGGGGAGGACGGGGAAATTGCATGTAAGGCTGATACGGGAAGCGTGCGGCGTACCGATTAAATATGCGGATATTTTAGCATATTTTATGCACGGTGGCAAGTGCCGCGCGCTTGCCGGATATCACAAAATTTACCCCTTGGGCTTGGCGATAACGCCGTTGCGCTTTACCAACCGAGCTTGGTCATGGCGTCGTCGACCGCCTTGATGCACAGGTCGATCTCTTCCTTGCCGGTGATCAGCGGCGGAACGAAGCGCAGGACGTTGCCGTTGGTGTTGTTGATGAGGACGTTGGCATCCTTGAAGCACAGGTCGACGACGGGCTGGCCGCTGGGATGGTTGAGCTCGATGCCGTTGATCATGCCGAGACCGCGGATCTCCTTGACCGCCTTGGGATGGTTCTTCTCGATGACCTTGTGCATCTGATCGCGGAAATACTCGCCCATGACGCGGGCGTTCTCGATGACGCCCTCGTTGATCATGACGTCGAGCGTGGTGGCAGCCAGAGCGCAGGCGAGAGGACCGCCGGCGAAGGTGGAGCCGTGGGTGCCGGGGGTGAGGGTCTTGGCCGCGTCGCCGCGGGCGCAGACCGCGCCGATGGGCACGCCGGAGCCGAGCGCCTTCGCCATGGAGCAGGTATCGGGCTCCACGCCGTAGTTCTGATGCGCGAAGAGCTTGCCGGTGCGGCCGGAGCCGACCTGGACCTCGTCGAACATGAGGAGGATGCCCTTCTCGTCGCACAGGTCACGCAGGCCCTGCAGGAACTCCTGGGAAGCGGGACGCACGCCGCCCTCGCCCTGGACGGGCTCGGTCAGGATGGCGCAGACGTATTCATCCATGATGTCCTTGACGGACTGGAGGTTGTTGAACTCGGCATAGCGGAAGCCGGAGGGCAGGGGCTCGAAGTAGCGGTGGACGGCATACTGACCGGTGGCGGTGCAGGTGGCGAGGGTGCGGCCGTGGAAGGAGTTCTTCATCGTGATGACGACGAAGCGCTCGGGATGGCCGTGATCCTTGGCGTACTTGCGGGCGAGCTTGATCTGGCCTTCGTTGGCCTCGGCGCCGGAGTTGGCAAAGAGGACCTTATCAAAGCAGCTGTTCTCGACGATGAGCTTCGCGGTCTGGACGGCGGGCTCATTGTAGAAGTAGTTGGAGCAGTGGAGAATGGTCTCCGCACGCTCCTGCAGGCACTTGACGATGGCGGGATGGCAGTGGCCGAGACCGTTGACGGCGATGCCGCCGACGAAATCGAGGTACTTGTTGCCGTCCTTGTCGAAGACGTAGACGCCCTCGCCGCGCTCCATGGAGATGGGCATACGGACATGGTTGCCGTAGAGGTACTTGTCACCGTTTTCGATGACTTCCGCATTGGTCTTGAACTTTTCGATCATGGTAGAGTCCTCCTGTTAAAATTTTATGTATTTTTTACCATTTGATGCCAACGCTCGGCTGTGCGGTGCCGATCGTCGTGCCGGTGCCCTCGTTCGTGAAGGCCTCGTAGAGCACGGAGTGCGGCTTGCGGCCGTCGATGATGTGGACGCTGGTGACGCCCTCCTCGATGGCCTCGACGCAGCAGTCGACCTTGGGGATCATGCCGCCGGCGATGGTGCCCTTGTCCTTGAGCGCCTTGACGTCCTGAACGTTGAGGTAGCTGATGACGTCGCGCACCTTGATGTCGTTGCACAGGCCCTCGATGTCGGTGAGGATGACGAGCTTTTCCGCGCCGAGAGCGGAGGCGAGCTTGCCCGCGGCGGTGTCGCCGTTGATGTTGTAGGTGTTGCCCTGCCCGTCGGTGCCGACGGGGGCGATGACGGGGATGAAGCCCGCGTCGAGCATGGCGTTGATGGCGTCGGCGTTGACGTAGTCGATGTCGCCGACGAAGCCGAGCTCCTCGCTGCGCTTGTGGCAGTGATAGATGTCGCCGCTCACGCCGGAGAGGCCGACGGCCTTGCCGCCGATCTGGTTGATCCTGCCGACCAGCTCGGTGTTGACCTGACCGACGAGAACCATCTCGACCACGCGCATGATGTCCTCGGACGTGTAGCGCAGGCCGTTGATGAACTGCACGGGAATGTTGAGCTTCTCGAGCATCTTGTTGATGCCGGGGCCGCCGCCGTGGCTGAGCACGGGCTTGAGGCCGAGGAGCTTGAGCATCACGACGTCGTGGAGCACGGCGTCCTTGAGCTCGTCGTTGATCATGGCGTTGCCGCCGTACTTGATGACGATGACCTTGCCCTGATATTTTTCAAGGTAGGGCATGGCCTCCATCAGGGTCTCTACCTTCTTCGCAACGTCGCTCATGGGTAGCCCTCCTTAGGTGCGGTAGTCGCCGTTGATCTTGACGTACTCGTAGGTGAGGTCGCAGCCGTAGGCGACCGCCTTGCCGTCGCCGCTGTGGAAGTCGACGATGACGGTGATGTCATGCTCGGTGAGCACGGCCTTGGCCAGCTCCTCGCTGAAGTCGGTGCCGAAGCCGTCCTTCATGACCTGGACCTCGCCGGCGCTGCTCTTGATGATGCAGTCGGCCTTGGTGGGATCGACGTCCGCGCCGGAGTAGCCGGCGGCGGCCATGATGCGGCCCCAGTTCGCGTCGCGGCCGAACACGGCGGCCTTGAACAGGGTGGAGCCGGCGATGGCCTTGGCGACCAGACGGGCGTCATGCTCGGTGGGCAGGCCGTAGGACTCGACGACGATCAGATGGGTCGCGCCCTCGCCGTCGGAAGCGATGCGGCGGGCCATGTCGATGCAGATGTGCTCGATGAGACCGGCGAGAGCCGCCTTGTCCTCCTCGGTCTTGACCTCGACGCCGGAGGCGCCGTTGGCGAGCAGGATCATGGTGTCGTTGGTGGAGGTGTCGCCGTCGACGGTGCACATATTGAAGCTCTTGTCGATGGCGTTGTGCAGCATCTTCTGCAGGTCCGCGGACGCGCACTTGGCGTCGGTGGTGACGTAGGCGAGGGTGGTGGCCATGTTGGGGTGGATCATGCCGGAGCCCTTGGCCATCGCGCCGATGCGGATGGTGCCGGAGGAGAGCTCAAGCTCGTAGGCGGATTCCTTGCGGACGGTGTCGGTGGTCATGATGGCATAGGCCGCGTCGGAGCCGTTGGCCTTGTCGAGCTTGGCGGGGATGATCTGACGGACGCCGTCGAGCACCTTCTCGACGGGCAGCTTCTGGCCGATGACGCCGGTGGAGCAGACGAAGACTTCGTTCTCGCCCACGCCGAGGAGCTTCTCGGCCTCGCGCTCGACGGTCCGGGCGTCCTCGATGCCCTGCGTGCCGGTGGCGGCGTTGGCGTTGCCGGAGTTGATAACGATGGCGCGGGCCTTGCCGTTCTTGAGGATCTCACGGTCGAGAATGACGGGAGCGGCGCAGAACTTATTGGTGGTGAACACTGCGGCGCAGGACGCCTCGGTCTCGGAGTAGAGGACGGCCACATCGGGCTTCTGCGTCTTGCGGCTCTTCACGCCGACGTACACAGCGCCCGCGGTAAAGCCCTTCGGGGAGGTGATGCCGCCGCCTTCGATCACTTTGTATTCCATAGTGTTGTTCTCCTTTTCTTATTCTTGCTTTATATAAAATCAGTTCCTTACGGATACATCGGGGGCATCATGAGACCGGTGGTCTCGGGCAGGCCCATGATGAGGTTCATGTTCTGAATGGCCTGGCCGGCGGCGCCCTTGCCGATGTTGTCGATGACGGAG
>ERZ835109.2318-NODE-2318-length-12515-cov-3.395345_pt1 | contig 12515 bp, 9 predicted proteins | sample MGYA00519946_ERZ835109 | MGnify/ENA primary metagenome ERZ835109 (study PRJEB31850, sample SAMEA3708771) | human gut metagenome | biome: human gut; feature: human-associated habitat; material: faeces | place: China | collected 2014 ...
AAAAATACAGGGGTATTGTATGCAGCATGGGAAGTGCTTGATATTCCTTCTTCCAATACGTCATTATTGTCTGCACGTACTTATAAACTGTTGAATCAGTATGGCATGCAGCCTGTATTCACATTGGGCGATATGAATGGGAAAACGGGATTGGTAGGTGGCTATTTTTCATTGTCGAAAGATATAAGTAAGGCAATAGCGGATGTCAGTATTAAAATTCTGAATGGAAGCAAAGCTTCTGAGATACTGACTACAAAAGTGAATGCCGGTCCTGTTTTTAATTATGAAGAATTGCTTAGAACCGGGTTGGAGCCTGGTCTTTGTCCGTCGAATACCTATTTTTATGATAAACCTGCAAATTTCATAGAGCAGTACAAGTATATTTTGGGTGCTGTTTTGCTATGTATTGTTTTCGGAATAATTCTTTTGTTGGTTCGCATCCATTTCTTGAGTAATATCCGTAGGATACAGGCAAAACAGATCTATTTAATGAGCAATTATAATGATCTGTTTAATGATATGCCTCTTGTTTATCTGAGATGCCGGCTGATAAGAGGAGAGGATGACAAGGTAAATGATTATTTGATTATAGATGTTAATCCCAGCTTCGAAAAACATTTTGGCAAGAAAGAAGAGGCCTTAGGTAAACGGGGAAGTGTACTGAATAGTTCCGAAGTTTTCGCCTGTTTAAAGAAGTATATGGACGTAGCAGGGCGGGAACGTAAAACAGTGTCTTTTCCTATGCATGCCAGAAACGGGCACGATTATGACGTTCTTGTTATGAACTCCGATACTCCGGAGGTGATTAATGTGTTCTGTGTGGATACTACCGAGCTTATTCATACTCGTCAGTCATTACGGACCATTAATCATAAATTGTCTATGGCACTCGGTATTGCAAATATTACTCCTTGGAGATGGAATCTGGTAGAGAACTGTATTTGGTTTGATGGTAACAGAGAACTTAGGAGTGGTGCCACATCGGAAATGAAAGAAGACTCTTTTGCTATGCCTGTATCGGAAATAGTAAAGGGAATTCACAAAGACGATTTAAAACGGGTAAAAGAGGCTTTTCGTGATTTGAGAGACGGGAAAAAGCAGAAAGTGAACGAAAAACTTCGTGCACTTACTGTCCCTTATACGGATTATGACTGGCTGGAGGTTTGGGCAGCTGTTGATGAAACGGATGATGCGGGTAAGCCATTGACCCTTATCGGTTCTGCACTGATTATAACCGACAGGAAAAAGATGGAGGAAGAACTCATTGCCGCCAAGGAAAAAGCAGAAGAGGCTAACCGGCTTAAATCTGCATTTATAGCCAATATGAGTCATGAAATACGTACACCGTTAAATGCCATTGTCGGTTTTTCCAGTGTACTCGATTCTGCCAAAAGTGAAAAGGAACGCAAAGAATATTTACATATCATCGAACATAATAATCAATTATTGCTCCAATTGATTAATGATATTATTGATCTCTCGAAAATTGAAGCGGGGACATTGGAATTTGTGAATTCGAATGTTTATCTGGATGATCTGATGCAGGAATTGGAAAGAATGTTTCGTCCGAAAGCGGAAGAGAAAAAGCTGGCGTTACAGTTTGATGATTTGCATATGGAATGCTATGTAAATGCAGACCGGAACAGGTTGATGCAGGTAATGAATAACCTGCTGTCCAATGCTATTAAATTTACCTCCGAAGGAAGCATTCATTTTGGCTTTTCCCGTTTGAATAACGGCATGCTCCGCTTCTATGTTGCCGACACCGGATGTGGCGTTCCGGAAGAGTATCGGCAGAAGATATTCGGACGTTTTGTGAAGTTGAACAGCTTTGTTCAAGGCATTGGTCTGGGATTATCTATTTGTGATACGATTGTCCGGTATATGAATGGGGAAATCGGTGTTGAATCGAATAAAGGCAAGGGCTCTGTGTTTTGGTTTACAATACCTTATCAGGAAGTAAAAGGAATATAAAGAGGATTCTATCCTCTTTATATTCCCATACATTCCCGATAGAAATCAAACATCCCGAAAATCTGATCTTTGTCGGCTGTTTGATTGATACTGATATCTCCGATTTCTTTCAGCAAGGTGAAGTTGATTACTCCGGCAGTATTCTTTTTATCGTGCAGCATCAGAGCATAAAGTTGTTCATATTGCTTGCAATCAAATGTAAAACTGCCGTAATTCTCTTTTATAAATTGTATTGTCTGCCGCATCTTCTCTTTAGGAAACCCTGTTTTGAGATGCGATAGGTATAGTTCGCAAACAATTCCCCATGCCACTGCGTACCCGTGAAGTACCGGACGGTTTTCTGCCAGTGCCAGACTTTCGAATGCATGTCCTACGGTATGTCCCAGATTCAGAGCTTTACGGATGCCGTGTTCGAAAGGGTCTTGCTCTACGATATTTTCCTTCACTTGTACAGATTCTCCTACCAGTTTCTTCAGATACTTATAATCAATGAGATCGGTATTGAAATTAAGAAGTTCCGCCCAGTGAGCCTCATTGCTGATGAGCCCGTGTTTCAGCATCTCGGCATATCCCGAGAAAAAGTTCTGGGCATCCAGACTGCGTAGAAATTCTGTTTCAATCAATACACTGTCCGCCGGGGCAAATACACCGACTTCGTTTTTCAGACCGTTGAAATTAATTCCGGTTTTTCCTCCTACTGATGCATCTACCATGGCGAGCAAAGTAGTGGGAACATTGATATAAGCGAAACCTCTTTTGAAAGTCGCGGCTGCAAAACCTCCCAAATCCGTCACCATACCTCCGCCCAGATTTACCAGAAGCGAATGGCGGCTTGCGCCTTTATCACTTAAAATCTGCCATACGGAAGCCAGTGTTTCCAATGTTTTGTGTACATCGCCTGCCCCGATGGTTATTTCGATGGCGTCTTTCAGAAAAGAAACTTCCCTCATCTGAGGCATACACAGGCGATGGGTCTGTTCATCGGTCAGGATGAACAGACGGTCGTGCGGGCATTTTTCAATGGCACGGCCGAGGCTGACTTCCAGGCTCTCGCACAGGATAACTTCTTGCTTGCTCATAATTCGATTTGCTTTTTATGCTACAAAAGTATATAAAAAACTTTTTTTTGCTTACTTTTGTCTCATTAAAACATCAAATCAATGAAAGCATTACTACCTGTATACTGTCGCCCTTTGGGATATGTAATTCTGATCGTGGCTCTTTTTCTCCCTTTTATTCTTGTGATGATGGGAAAGGTAACCGATACCAATTTACTGTTTTATAAAGAATGTACCAAGCTTCTGATGATTGTAGGCGCGCTTATGATCCTTTTTGCTTTCTCAAAGAACGAGAGCCGGGAGACCGAACAGATACGTAATCTGGCCACGCGTAATGCCATTTTTCTCACTGTGCTGTTTGTCTTTGGCGGAATGCTCTATCGGGTGGCTACGGGAGATTTGGTGACGGTGGATACCTCTTCCTTCTTGACTTTCCTTGTTATTAACGTCCTTTGTCTTGAATTCGGGATGAAAAAGGCGATGGTGGATAAAATATTTAAAAGATAATTGTAACCTCATTAAACCTTTTGCGTTGACAAGTGTCAAAAAAACAATTGTCACTACTACAAACGCATAGACTAATGAAAAAATTATCGATCTGGATGGTACTGTTGTTACTATGTACCCTCTCTGCATTTGCACAAAACAAAGTGATCACCGTCTCCGGACGAGTGGTTGAAGAAGACACGAAGGAACCTGTCGAGATGGCAACGGTTCAATTGTTAGCATTGCCGGACAGCACCCAGGCAGCCGGTATCACTACACAGAAACAAGGTGCATTTACACTGCCTAAGGTGAAAGCCGGAAAGTATGTGTTGAAGATTTCTTATATCGGATTTATTACTCAGAATATTCCTCTCCAATTGTCGGAAAAAGCTCCTGCAAAAAATGTGGGTACCATTGAATTGCAGTCCGATGCTGTGATGTTGAGTGAAGCGGTCATTACGGCTGAGGCACCTCCTGTAACGGTAAAGGCGGATACTACAGAGTACAATGCTTCTGCTTATCGGGTGGCCGAAGGGGCCATGTTGGAGGAATTGGTAAAAAAGATACCCGGAGCAGAAGTGGATAAAGACGGGAAGATCACTCTGAATGGTAAGGAGATAAAAAAGATCATGGTGGATGGTAAGGAATTTTTCTCTGATGATCCCAGTGTCTCAATGAAGAATTTACCGGCTAATATGGTTGAAAAGGTAAAAGCCTATGATAAGAAGAGTGATATGGCCCGTATTACAGGCATTGATGATGGTGAAGAAGAAGCCGTGCTCGACCTTACTGTAAAGAAGGGGATGAAGAAAGGATGGATTGGAAATCTTATTGCCGGTTACGGTAGTGATGAACGTTATGAAGCAGGTGCGATGGTCAGCCGGTTTAAGGATGATGCCAGTATTTCGATTATTGGTGCTGCTAATAATACAAATAATAAGGGATTCTCTGAATTTGGCGATGCCGGTCAGGGGCTTGGTGAAGGTAATGCCGGTTCGGGTATCACTACGGCGCGTTCTTTAGGTGTTAACTTTGCAAAAGACACGAAAAAGGTACAAGTAGGAGGTAACGTTCAATATGGTTATTCTGATAATGACGCCCGTCGGAAGAGTTCAACGGAGACATTTTTGGGAGAACAGTCTTCGTTTGGTGCCAGTGAAAATACGTCACGTCGTAAACGGCACGCTTGCGTGTGGATTTTCGCTTGGAGTGGCGGCCGGATACACTTACTACGATTATTTTTCGCCCCAGTGGCAGTTATTCGAAAACAGACTCGGAAAATGCTTCCGGATCGGATACCTGGAATAACACCCACGATCCGGTAAATGCCAAGATATCTTCCTCTTCTTCCAACAGTAATAATTATTCGCTTAATGGAAATCTGATGATGTTTCGCCGCTTGAACAATAAAGGACGTAACATACATGTGGGAGCACGTTTCGGATATAGTGACAGTGAGACGGACAGTTATTCGGAATCCAGTACAGAGTTTTTTGAGTTAGACAGTATTTCGGATATAGCACGCTATACGAACCGGACGAGCGACAGCCGGAATTGGAGCGTGTCGGCTTCTTATACAGAGCCGGTATTTAAGAACCATTTTGTTCAGTTGCGTTATGAGTTTGCACACCGGAAACAATTGGCTCAGTCTTTAGTTTATGATAGTATAAATAAGTATCCATATCCCGAATATTTTGAGCGGGGGTATGATAATGAATTGAGTACGAAAGTGGAAAACTTCTATGATACGCATACAGCCGATCTTTCAATCCGGGGTATCCATCCTAAAATGATGTATAGTGCGGGGGTAAGCTTAACTCCGCAATCTTCGTTGAGTGAAACGACAATCGGTCCTAATTCCGATCGTCATTTACCTCAGCAAAATGTGTTGAATTGGGCGCCGTCTGTTATGTTCCGCTATATGTTTAATAAACAGCATGTATTAATGTTCCGTTATCGTGGACGTAGCAGTACTCCGAACATTGAAGATTTGCAGGAAGTAATCGATATTACCGATCCGATGAGTTTGAAATATGGTAATCCCAATTTGAAACCTTCGTTCAATAATACTTTCTCTCTGTATTACAATAAGTTCACTCCTGAAAGTATGCGTAGCTATTCATTAAATTTGTATTATTCGAATACGTTGAATTCTGTTGCCAATAAGATGACTTATGATCCGCAGACGGGTGCACGTACGTACAGGAAAGAAAATGTGAATGGTAATTGGAATGCCCGTGGATATTTCTCGTTCAATACTCCGTTTAAAAATAAGAAATTTACGATGTCTTCCAATGCCAATGTCCGTTATAGCGATGCTGTGAGTTATACTACGGTTGGTAAGGATAAGAGTAACCAGGAGTTAAGTACGACTCATAATTTTGCTGTGGGTGAACGTCTGACAGGTAATTATCGTTGCGATGCTTTTGATGTGTCTCTCAATGGATCGGTAAATTATAATCTGGTACGTAACAGCAAACAGGAGAATAGTAATCGTGAGACTTTCGATTATTACGTGGGTGGTAATACGAATGTTAATCTTCCTTGGCAGATGTATCTCTCGACTGATATAAATTGTCGTTTTAAAAGTGGATATACAGGTGGCTTCAATGATAACGAGCTTATTTGGAATGCACAGATATCCAAGAATTTCCTTAAAAACAATGCAGCGACTCTTCGCTTCAAGATTTATGATATCCTCAAACAGCAGACCAACCTGAGTCGTTCTATCAGTGAAACGCAGATGAGCGATACGGAGTATAATACATTGGGCAGTTATTTCATGGTGCACTTTGTATATCGTTTCAATACGTTGGGGGGGAAAGCTCCCGGACGTCGCGGTCCGGGTATGGGCCCCGGCGGTGGTAGAGGTCCCGGCGGCCACGGTGGCGGAAGACTACGTTTCTAAACTTTACGCATAAAAAGAAAAGAGGTTCATGACTTGTAAGTTATAGTTGTGAACCTTTTCTCTTATCGTTTTTCCGTTGTATTAAAATTGATTTTGTGTTTGCAATACATCCGGATGTTTTTTATATATAATCATTAATGAAAAAGATGCTTTGATATGCCGATCCTTTTATCTACATTTGCTATTATGATTGATTGGAATATCATATTTAGTCAAATAGCAACAGTAGCTTTCGATATCATTTATTTCGGAGCCATTATCGGTACGATTGTCGTTGTGATTCTCGATAATCGTAACCCGGTGAAGACGATGGCCTGGATTCTGGTATTGATGTTTCTCCCTATCGTAGGACTGGTGTTTTATTTCTTTTTCGGACGTAGCCAGCGTCGTGAACGGATCATTGGGAAAAAAAGTTATGGACGGCTATTGAAGAAGCCGATGGCGGAATATCTGGCTCAGGGTTCTTCTGTTTTGCCGGAAGCCTATGAGCGGCTTATTAAGTTGTTTCAGCATACCAATCAGGCTTTGCCGTTTGAAGGGAACAGGGTGGACACCTATACCTCCGGATATTCTATGTTGCAAGCTCTTCTGAGGGAACTGCAGAAGGCGGAAAAGCATATTCATATGGAATTCTATATTTTCGAGGATGATGCCGTAGGACGGTTAGTGCGCGATGTTTTGATCGGGAAAGCACGTGCCGGAGTTGAAGTGCGGGTTATCTACGACGATGTAGGATGTTGGCACGTGCCGAGTGCTTTCTTTGAAGATATGAGGGGAGCCGGTATTGAGGTGCGTAGCTTTTTGAAAGTACGTTTCCCGTTGTTTACGAGTAAAGTAAATTATCGGAATCACCGTAAGATTGTCGTTATCGACGGGCTTGTGGGATTTGTAGGCGGTATGAATCTGGCCGAACGTTATATGCGGGGATTTTCTTGGGGAATCTGGCGTGATACACATATAATGCTTCAGGGAAAAGCCGTACACGGTTTGCAAAGTGCTTTTTTGCTTGACTGGTATTTTGTAGACCGTACGTTGATCACCTCTTCACGTTATTTCCCGAAGATCGATTCGTATGGTGATTCATTGGTGCAGATTGTGACGGGCGAGCCGATAGGTCCTTGGAAAGAAATTATGCAGGGGTTGACGATGGCTATCTCCGGTGCCCAAAGGTATTTTTATATACAGACTCCCTATTTTTTGCCGACAGAGCAGGTATTGGCGGCGATGCAGGCTGCGGCATTGTCCGGAGTGGATGTCCGCCTGATGTTGCCGGAACGTGCCGACAACCGGGTTACTCATTTGGGTTCCCGTTCTTATTTGGCAGACGTGCTCCGGGCGGGTGTGAAGGTTTATTTTTATAAGAAAGGCTTTTTACACTCCAAGCTGATGGTTTCGGACGATATGCTTTCTACAGTCGGATCTACCAATGTGGATTTCCGCAGCTTTGAACATAATTTTGAGGTAAATGCTTTTATGTATGATATGGTGACTGCTTTACAGATGAAAGAGATATTTATGCTCGATCAGAGGGAATGTACACAAGTGTTCCTTAAAAACTGGATAAAACGTCCTTGGCCTCAGAAAGCAATGGAATCGGTGGTAAGGCTGCTGGCACCTTTGCTGTAAAGAATAGGCAGTGAACCAAACAGCCTGTTGACGTGATTCTACTTGAAGAATGAGAAGTTGACGCTTCCATACACCCTTCTTTCTACGAAATGCGGATGATCTTCAAAGTTATTTTGTTTACCATGTTCCAATACGAAAAGTCCGTCTTCTTTCAAAAGGTTGTTTTTGAATATCAGCTCCGGCAGGGTTCCGAGTTCTTTTAACTCATAGGGGGGATCGGCAAAAATGAAGTCGAACTGTTCGCGTCCGCCGTTAATAAATTTGAATACGTCTCCACGGACAGGCAGGCACTTTTCTGTTTGTACCTCTTTCATTATTTTACAGATAAAGGCATGATGTTCCCGGTCTTTTTCTATACTGATCACTCTGTCGCATCCACGGGATATCAGTTCAATGCTGATGCTGCCTGTTCCGGCAAACAAATCAAGGGCAGTGACGCCTTCTTCAAAGTCGATATAATTAGATAATACATTGAACAGATTTTCTTTGGCAAAATCTGTGGTGGGGCGCGCTTTGAACGTACGGGGTACGTCAAATCTTCTTCTTTTGTATATTCCGCTGATCACTCGCATGTTAATAGGGCTTGTATGTCAATATTAGTCTCCGGATTCATAATAAATACCTGAAGGATGAATTTACGTAATTCTGTAACCAGATTTTCTTTGTCGGCCAGAATACCTGTGAGATGAAGTTCGTCCCGTTCCTGATCGAAGCCGAGTTGCTTCCATATATAAAGCAGATAGTAGATACGGTCGGCGGTTTGTTCACATTCAAAAGAATTGGCCAATAACAAATGTCCGCGTTCGTAGCAAAACAAATCCATTGCATTCTTACGCAGGGATACGTACATCTTTTTGCTATTGCCTAACCGGCTTTTAGTTGAAAAGTATTCGTTTAACGGACTGGCTTGCGAATAGAACCGGGCTTCGGGATATTGCTCTTTGAGAAACAGATAAGCACTTCTGTCCATTCCGAATATGACAGTCACGTTGCTTCTTGACAAAACATTGTGCAATACTATTTCATTTTCCTTTGGGGAATGGTTGTGATAAAACAATATTCCGGCTTGTTCTTCTTCGAAAAAATCGGTAGGAACATGCGTAAAGCGTTTGTCTGCCATGAGGATATTTACCCTTCTATAAGGTAAAGTGAGAAATTCGGTTTCACGGAAAAACTGTTTCAGATTTGCCGTTAAGGACAATGAAGCATTGGTCTCTTTTTCAAAAAAAGAGAGCGAACTTTCGTGAATCGGATTGTAGATAGAAAAAGAAAATCCATCCGTACTGAGACGGATGGATAATGTATATTGTTCCGATTTACTAAAGTCGATTTTATTATTCCCAGTTTCCTGCACCGTTATTAGGACTTTCAATAGAACCTACCATCAAACCACAGTATTTACCTAATTTAGTCTGAAGGTCTTTCAAGTTAGCAATTTCCTGTTTGTCAAGGCCACCCAGATAAGTATCGTATGGAGCTTTTACTTCGAACATGAAAATAGGAGCACCCGATTTAGCTGTATCGTTTTTGATAGCCATTTCAAACTGAGCACCACCTCCGAAAGGAATGTATCTCATAGAATCCGGATTAAAACCTTTTGGATAGATTGTGTCCAATACAGCTACCCACATTGTATCACGTTTAAAGTTTTCCAGTCCAAGCTTCTTAACTTCGCTGTAATTACCGGTTTTCTTAGCTTTATTGATGATATTCATTGCTTTTTTCTCAGTCATACCTTCATCCAGCTGCTTGTCTGTCAACTCACCTACTTTATATAAGAAAGGAAGCTTTTTATTTTTAACAAAATCAATCAAAGTATCAAAGCTTGCCGTATATTGACCTTTGTTAAGATTACGAAATTCCATCTGTGCTTTACGGATGTCAATCAGGCGGGCAATAACAGCTTGATCTCTTTGCTTTTTAGCTTCTTCAAAATTGATAGGCCCCATGATGCTGGTGTAGCAGATGTAGATTAAAGCAAGCGCACACAGACCTAATACGATATTAAATACTGTTTTCATGATAAATATGTTTTTTTTAGTTGTTATATTCGCATCGCAAAATTAAAATAAATAAATCTAAATTCGATGGTTCCGAGAACTTTTTTCTCGTACAAAAATGATAAATAACTATTTAGAAAGGCAAATTAAGGAAAATTTTCCTTATCAACCAACTTTTGAGCAAGAAATAGCTGTAAAATCTCTTTCGGAGTTTTTGCTTTCGCAAAGCAATGACGCAGTGTTTGTGCTGCGTGGGTATGCCGGAACCGGTAAAACGTCATTGGTGGGTGCATTGGTTAAGACAATGGACAAATTGCAGCAAAGGTCTGTTCTACTGGCTCCTACGGGGCGGGCGGCGAAGGTGTTTTCGGCTTACGCAGGACATCCGGCATTTACTATCCATAAAAAGATATACCGGCAACAGTCTTTTTCGAATGAGACCGGTAATTTTTCTATAAATGACAATCTTGCTACACATACTTTATTTATAGTAGATGAGGCTTCCATGATTTCCAATGAAGGGTTGTCTGGGGCAATGTTCGGTACAGGACGGTTGTTGGATGATTTGATACAGTTTGTCTATTCCGGTACGGGATGCCGTTTGTTATTGATGGGCGATACGGCTCAGCTTCCGCCGGTGGGTGAGGAGTTGAGTCCGGCGCTTTTTACGGACGCTTTGAAAGGATACGGTTTGGAAGTGCGGGAGGTCGATCTGACACAGGTAGTGCGACAGGTACAGGATTCCGGTATTTTATGGAATGCGACCCGTCTTCGTGAATTGATTGCGGAAGATGAATGTTATTCTCTTCCCAAGATTCGGATTTCCGGATTTGCCGATATAAAGGTAGTACCGGGGGAGGAACTGATCGATACACTTACTGCCTGTTATGAGCGGGACGGCATGGATGAGACAATTGTGGTTTGCCGTTCCAATAAACGGGCCAATATATATAATAAAGGTATAAGGGCGCAAATTCTCTATCGGGAAGACGAACTGAATACCGGTGATATGTTGATGGTGGCAAAGAATAATTATTATTGGACGGAAAAAAGCAAGGAAATGGATTTTATTGCAAATGGAGAGATTGCTGTGGTGCGTCGGGTTCGTCGTACGCGCGAGCTGTATGAGTTTCGCTTTGCAGAGGTCGTATTGACATTTCCCGACCATGAAGATTTTGAGTTGGAGGCCAATTTATTGCTGGATACACTTCATTCGGATGCTCCGGCTTTGCCGAAAACGGAAAACGACCGTTTGTTCTATAGCGTGTTAGAGGACTATGCGGATATTCCTGTTAAGAGGGATCGTATGAAAAAGATGAAGGCTGACCCGCATTACAATGCTTTACAGGTGAAATATGCATATGCTGTCACCTGTCATAAAGCTCAGGGCGGTCAGTGGCAAAATGTTTTTCTTGATCAGGGATATATGACGGATGAGTATCTGACACCCGATTATTTTCGTTGGTTATATACGGCTTTCACTCGTGCTACTCGAACGTTGTATTTGGTCAATTATCCGAAGGAGCAGTGGATATAGTGGTGATTTCTATGTGGTCTGTTGTCGATAGAAGCGGTGCTGTTGATTGGTGGTGGCAAATATAGAATGCGATGGTAAATACAGAAAAGGGAGATACTTTTACGAGTGTGCAGTATCTCCCTTTTCCTTAACTATTTTTCAAGCGGTATGAAAGTAATGGCTTGTCCTCCGCCTTTTGCCATGCGGATAGAAAGAGTATCATCGGTTGTCACCGTTTTCTCTAAGATTTCGTATGAAGTAGGATTGGTTTCCCAATCGGCATTTGCTCCGTCGGCATAGATTGTTGCTTTATACGTCTTTCCTTTTTCAAGGAAATCCAGTTTGATATCTGTTGTACGTGCTTCTTCGTTAGTTGTGGCTCCCAAGAAATATTTGTCCTTTGCTTTACGGACGATTACTACAAACTCACCGGGTTCTCCAGCCAGAGCTTCCGACCAGTCACAGTCGGCGTCGAAATCACGGAAGAATTGAAAAGCAGGATGTCCTTCGTAATTCTCAATCATGTCGGCAGCCATTTGTAAAGGAGAATAAAGTATCACCCAGTTAGCAATCTGCTTTGCCAGCGTAGAATTGATCCGGCAATCCTTACTATCCCTCATGTTCCACTTCTTGCGATAAGGAGACTTTTTGGCACGCTCATACAGTATGTCGAAGATTCCCGGAGTATAGTCCATTGGTCCTGACAACAGGCGGGTAAATGGCAAAAGTACGTGATGTTCGGGTGGATTGCCCTCGCTCCAAGCATTCCATTCCATGCCACGGGCACCCTCACGAGTCATCATATTGGGGTATGTACGACGGATACCAGTGTCTTTGATCGGTTCGTGTACATCAAGAGTGGTATGATATTTTGCAGCGGTCTCTACCACTTTACGGTAATGACGTACATTGTATTGTCCATGATGGTTGTGCCCATTGGGAAGTCC
>ERZ835109.2322-NODE-2322-length-12506-cov-2.745081_pt1 | contig 12506 bp, 10 predicted proteins | sample MGYA00519946_ERZ835109 | MGnify/ENA primary metagenome ERZ835109 (study PRJEB31850, sample SAMEA3708771) | human gut metagenome | biome: human gut; feature: human-associated habitat; material: faeces | place: China | collected 2014 ...
CAGGTCTGAATATTAATGTCGGAGATTTACTGAACCTGATTAATGCTTACATTCCATATGTACAGTATGCAGGAGTTAAATCCGATAATGGATTTACGGTTACGGCTAATAAAATCAAATCGGATGATACGAATTCTGGTAGTGCTGGTGGCTTTATTGGTTATGGCAGTGGAGTTCAAGTTAGTCATTGTGATGTAACAAATTTAAAATATACAAAGGTAACACCTCCTAAAGAGTTAGAGGGTGAAGATAGTTCAAATTATTTTGGACAGGATAGTACATATGCAGTAACGGGTGCAAGATATGCCGGTGGATATATTGGTTATATGAATATTGGTTCCGCAGCTTCTGTTGGAAAAGGCCTGAGAGTCCTTGGCACATCGATAGGAATTAATAATGTGCTGGATGCATTGAATGTCGTTGTTTCAACAATTGAACACTCCAATGTTACAGGAAATGTTGGAGGTTTTGCAGTAAAAGCGACCTGGAAAAATACAGCATCCGATGCATCAGCAAATGACATACTTGGTGATGCAGGTGGTTTTGCCGGAAAGATTTCTGGTGGGCACATTCAGGATTCAAATGCAAATAACTTTTCTTATATCATTGGCCAGATTACAGCCGGTGGTTATGTGGGAGACTTGCAGCCAGGAAATGTGGCAAATGTACTTGGCGATACTGGTATCTTAGGTGGTCTTGTTGATGTGTCAGATACATTGGCATCATTAGCGGAGGACTTTGTACCGACGATCAGAAACAGCTCTACGACTTGTATTCCTTGTGGTGGTGCAGTTCGTGCAGATGCTGATTCCACAACACAGGTACAACGAGGTATGGCCGGAGGTTATGCAGGACATAATGAAGGTGGTCACATCTGGGGAAACAATACAAAGAAATGGAAAGGTAAAGACTATACCGGACCAACAGGTACTTGTAAAGCGGTAAGAATCCGCTCGGTATACGGAGAAGAAATTGCTGGTGGCTTCACAGGACTTATGGAGTCAGCAGATACGGCAAGTACCGGAAACCTGTCCTTGTTGTGGGGACTGGTAAAAGTAGATAACATCCTGGGAGCACTCAGCGTTGTCTATCCAACGGAAGAAAATACGGCAGTTTATGGTCCGCTTGCCTTGATGGATTATAAAACTTGGAATGATTGGGTAGAATTTGTCGGTAAAAAAGGTGGTTACGGAAGTGACCTTGCTGCGAATGGAACAGTAAAAAGTCAAGAAGAACTGGATAAGATTATTGGAAAATATGCTTACGGATACAATGTCGTAGCAGGAAGAGTAAATTATCGGGATGAGATAAAACTGGCAAATGGCGGAGCCGCCGGTGGCTATGTTGGTTCGATGCAGACTGGAACCATTACGAATGGACAGGCTTATCAGGCGAAGACAATTAAAGGGCTTCGATGCGCCGGCGGTTTTGCGGGAGAAATGATAAACGGCGGAGCAGCAAAGCTTGGAGGAGTTGATATCCTCGGTCTTAAACTGGAATTAGGACGAATGATAGATGTTCTTAATGTATTTGTACCAGTAATTAAGCAGTCTTCTGTGGAAGGTTATCAGAGTGGATTAATTGTTCAGTCAGAAGGAATCAAAGACAAGGATGCCTGTGGTTATGCAGGAGGTTATGTAGGAAAACTGATTGGTGGACAGATCTGGGGCGAAAATAATGCTCACTGCCAGGTTACAAAGCTGAGACGAGTTGACGGAAGAAGTTATGTCGGTGGATTCGTCGGAAGCTCTAGACCAGGAAGTGTAGCAACACTGAATCCAACTGCAGGAGAAGGATTGCTCAGCCAGCTTCTGAATAAACTGTTAAGTACACCAGCAGATTTGATAAAAGTATTAAATGCTACAGTCGCAACTATCAGTTATGCAGATGTGGAAGCCTGGGATGACTGGGGAATCATCGTAAATGGTGCTTATGCAAGTGGAAGTAATAATACTTCTTATGCAAAAGCAGCCGGAGGATTTGCCGGAAATCTGGAAGGAACTGTACTCGGTAAGAAGGATACGGAAGAGGCAGGAGTTTCTGTACAGAATATCCGTTCCGTAGTCGCAGGTGAATATGCCGGAGGATGCTTCGGTGTTGCTGATGTAGCCGGAGTTGCCAATATCAGTGCAGGAAATGAAACCTCGCTCCTTGATAAATTATTAAAGCTTGGAAGAACCGATGTGCTGGATGCATTTAGAAGTTATGTATATTACGGAACTGTAAGCGGAAGTAAGGATGCTGGTTTAAGTGTCAGCGCAAACACAGCGATAAAATCCGGACAGAACAATCAGGTTACCTATAGCGGAACAGCCGGAGGTTTTGGCGGCTCCCTGTTAAATGGTTCTGTGAAAAACAGCAAAGTAACGAGCTTAAGTAATGTAAGAGGTTTAAACAGTGTCGGAGGATTTGTCGGCTATTCTGGAAAGAGCGGAGTAGTTAAGGCAGACAAGATAGACGTTCTTGGAGACAATACAGGACAGTTACTTGGTGGAGCTCTTGGAGTTATGGACATTTTTGGTTCTCACATTGATGACTGTGCAGTTACAGGAACTGATGATGGTTACACTGTGCAGAGTACAAATGGAGATGAGCAGATTGCCGGAGGATTTATCGGATATGCCAATCTTGCAAGAATGTCGAATTGTACAGCAGGTGACAAGACGAACCAGAAAATTGGACTGAAACAGGTAGCGTCAGGTGGAACAGCCGGCGGATTTGCCGGACGAACAAGTTTCGCTTATCTTGCAGATTTAAAATTGGATTCAGGAGCAGTGAATGTAATATTCTCGGTTGTTAATCGACTTGTAAAAGCATTATATCTGGATAATCTTCAGAATACTGATCTTTTGAAGATTGATCTTGGAATTATCAAAGTTGATGCACTATATGATGGCAAACTGCTTCATGTAAATCTGCTTGGACTGGATATTTCTGTAGGACTTTCAAAGAAGTCAACAGATAACAACCAGGAGACAGATCTTGCAATTATTACGATTGGAGATTCATCCATCAAACTTCGATGCGACGAAAATGGATTGTTGAATGATAATGATGCCAAATCCAATATCAGTGTGAGTCTGATCAAGGCCAATCGAACAAGAATTACTGATAGTAATGTTTACGGTGTCAGTCAAGGATATGATGTCTATGCAGGTGGGGCCGGAAATAACAATGACGGTGGTACAAAAGACGGACGAAGTGGTGGCTTTGTTGGATTCAACGATGAAGGACTTTTGAAGAACAACAACATGTATTACTGTGATGTGGTTCGTGGAACAAAAGATCTTGTTGGACCATTTAGCGGAAAGAGTAAGTTGGATTCTGTATATGAAGCTAACACACAGGAGAAGGTGGAAGGCGAGAATAATAATTACCGTATTTACAGAAAGCTGGATGTGGCGCTGGATCAGATCAAAAAAGGTTCAGAAAAGTTAAATCTCAGCTATGAAAAGGATGCTTCCACTGGATGGGATATTTACACGATGGGTCATATGAATTCGGTAAAAAGCTATGATGCGTTGCAAAATGCAAAGCTGACAGATGATACTTCGTCTACGACAGCAGAGCTTAAAGCATATGAATCAACAGCAAAAGCAGTATTGATGGCAGATACTAAAACAACATTGAACACAGGAGAAAGTGATACTCCGGAGCCATCCGAGTCACAGGATCCATGTGATGAACATATCAAGCTGACAATCAATAAAGTTTGGAAGGATCTAAACAATCTGGATAAAAAACGTCCGGATAACATTACGGTAACGATATCTCGTACCTGGAAAGATAAGGCAGGAAAGGAAATGACAGAAACAGTACCAGGTTACGAGAGTTACAAAATAAAAGGTTCCATCGATAAATCTAAATGGCAGGAGGTGATAAAGGAACTCCCGGCATACAAGACAGATGGAGATGAAATTTATTATTACACGTATTCCATCACAGAAGCAAAAGTGGATGGTTATACAACAACGATAGATAAATCGCAAGATGGATTTACCTTCACAATAACTAATAGACATTTCCCAGGTCTTCCGGATACTGGAGGATACGGAAACTATTTGATTTACCTGATAGCTGTTCTGTTTTTCCTGGTGTATTTCGTAATGAGATATAAAAAATGCAAGGAAAATAAAAAAGCAGAAAAACTATAAAAGAAAAATTCTCAAGAAAAGGAGACAATAGTTATGAAGAAAATGAAAAAAATCATGGCATTAATGCTGGCAGCGATTATGATGATGGCTATGTCTGTCACAGCATTTGCCGCAGAAACAACACGTTCACTTACTGTGAATGCAAAAGGTGGACAGGATCTGAAAGGTCAGACAATCAATCTGTACAAATTATTTGATGTGACAGAGTCAAATAGTGGAAAAACAACAAACTATGCGTATACAGTGAATGCAGCAACTGGTTATAAAGATGCGATTAAATCAGCCCTTGGAACATCATTTACAGGAACAACAGATGAGGAGTATGCAGCAGCTGTTTTAGCTCTTAAAGATACAGAAGGTGCAGTACAGAAGTTTGCAAATGATTTTACTGCAGATGCACTGACAAAGAATTTATCAGCTACAGCAAATTCTGGAAAAATCAAAGAAGAAAATAAAACATCTTATACATTTAATGATTTAGCAGCTGGTTACTATCTTGTATATGTAACAGGTGGAAAAGAGATTCAGTCTTCTTTAGTTACAGTTGATGCGACAACCAACACTGTAAACTTAAAAACAGAAGCACCAAGCATTAATAAAACAGTAGATAAAGAAACAGCTGAAATTGGTCAAGTAGTAACATATACAGTAACAGGCGCAATCCCAGATACAACAGGATATGCTAAATATGTATATAAAATCAATGATGAATTATCAGCAGGTCTTGATTTTGTAAACGATGCAAATGGAACAGCTCTTGGAACAGATGCTACAGCAGTTAACGTAACAGTAGCATTTAAAGATGGAACAGATGCTAGTACAGCACCAACAGAAGCAACACTTGATTCTACAAACAATAAAAAAATGAGTCTTGACCTTTCAGCATGGGTAAGAGCTAACCAGGCAAATAAAGGAAAAACATTCACAGTTACATATTATGCAAAAGTAAACAAAAATGCAGAAGTAACAAATAACAACAAGGCTTCATTAGAGTACGGAAACAATCCAAGCGATACAACAACTACAACACCAAGTGAAGCAAAAACAAATACTTATCCATTAGATATCAATAAGATTAAAACAGGATCTGATGAAAAGTTAGCAGGTGCAAAATTTAGATTATATTCAAGCGAAGCTGATGCTAAAGCAAATGATGAATCAAAAGCGCTTAAAGTATCTCCTGTAGTTGCAGGCGTTGCAGGTAACTATGTGGTAGATCCAGCATCTACTACTACAGAATTTGAATCTGTAAAATCAATTGAAGAAAAAGGTTATAACCTTCATATTAATGGTCTTGAGGCTAAAGATTACTGGTTAGTAGAGACACAGGCTCCAGAAGGATTCAACAAATTGACAGATCCAATCAAAGTTACAATTACAAAAACTGGCGATGCAGAATGGAAAGTTTCTAAAGATGGTGTAGAAGAAACTGACAAAATCATCGACATCGAAAACAGCACAGGTTCTCTTCTTCCATCCACTGGTGGACGTGGAGCAATTGCATTTGCTGTAATCGCAGCTCTTCTTGTATTCGGTGTAGCAGTAAGCTTCATCCGTGACAAAAGAAAAGAAGCATAATAATTTTACTAGAGATACAAGATAATGTTTAAGGAATGGGCGGTTATCTTCCACGGAAGGTAGCCGCAATTCCAAGTATAACAACAGGGAGAATGGAATGAAGAGTAAGAAGAAAAAAAAGAAGGTAACAATAAAAGATATTATTCGTCTGATCGTGCTTTTGGTTGCATTCTCCGTATTGTTATATCCAACGTTTAGTAGTTATTTGAATGAAAAGAATGGTTCCAAAGTTGTATCCTATTATGATGAGGAAAGCGTAAAGTTAAGTAAGGCAGAAAAAGAGCAAATGCTGGAAGATGCGAGAGCATACAATAAGGAAATGCTGGGAAATATTGATTTGATTGATCCATTTTCGCAGGAAGATGTGGAAATAGATGCTCGCTATGAGAGCCTGTTAAACGTAGATGGTTCTGGAATGATGGGATACATTCGCATTCCTAAGATTAATGTAGAACTTCCAATCTATCATGGAACAAGTGAAGCTGTGTTACAGGCAGGTGTCGGACATTTCTGGGGTACATCTCTTCCAGTTGGTGGAGAAAGTACACATACAGTTCTGACAGGACATAGAGGTCTTCCGACAAAAACACTATTTACCAATATGGATAAACTGGAAGTAGGGGATATTTTTTACATTAAAGTCTTAGATGAAACACTGGCATATCAGATTGATCAGATATTAACGGTTTTGCCACAAGAGACAGATAGCTTGTCCATTGAACCAGGTAAGGATTATGCAACACTTGTTACTTGTACACCATTTGCAATCAACACACATAGACTTTTAGTTCGTGGAGAGAGAATACCTTATGAAGAGGCAACGAAGCAAGAGCCTGATACCAATATAAAACCAGAGTTATCTTTTACTGCTAAAGTGCTGATTGTAACAATTATAGTAATTTTTATAGGGTTGCTGATTGCTGTAATTTATAGTATACGAGATAGAAAAAGGAGGAAAGCAAAGTGCGAAAGAAGATAAGAAGTATTCACATTATTTTATTCGTTATGCTTTTTCTTGTCGGTAGTTTTATAGATATTTCAACAATCCATGCTGAAGCAGGAAGCAGAACAGGAAGCATTCAAATTATCTACAAAGGGAGAAATAGTTCGGATAAAGAAGTAGCTCTTTCCGGAGCAAAGTTCTCGATATTTCCAATTCAATATATGAAAAATGATGAGCCGGTCTGGGAAGATGGTTTTAAAGATTCAGGTATATCGTTACAAGATACCAGTGCAGAAGCAAGAGAAAAACAAGCAAGACAATTGTTTGCATTTGCGAAAGAAAATAATATTTCCGGATTAATGCAAGAAACAGATACTTCGGGACGCACGAGTTTTGGAGAATTGGATGAAGGAATTTATCTGCTTGCACAGATCGGAAATGTAGAAAGTGGTACAGATAAATTTGAATCTGCGCCATTCCTTGTTAATATTCCATCTGAAATCAATGGGAATGTAGAATATAATGTAACGATAGAGCCAAAAGCTGAATGGGTTTCACCAGAAACACCACCGAACAATCCAGATAAGCCTAAGGATCCGACACCTTCAAAACCGGATAAGCCAAATACTATTCAGAAAATAATAAATACGGTAAAAACCGGAGATACAACAAATATAGTTGCATGGTTTTTAATAGCGATTGTTAGTCTTGGTTTGATTGTAGGCTTATATAAAAAAAGAAAAATGAAGTAGCTATTATTTAAAGAAAACTGATCCATTGCGGTGGAATCAGTTTTCTTGTGTTATACGGTTTAAAACGTTTCGGACATTACGCAGACGTTTTTTAGCTAGCGGGGAAAAATCAACCCAACTCTGCCCCAAGTTCATACCTCCAATACTCCGCGGCCTCATACTCTCTGGGTTCTGAGAGTACCGGTACGGTAAAGAGTTCAACCGGAACACCGAGTGTTGATGCGAAGAGCTTCATAAGATCCTCTTTCGGTGTTCGGACATCGCTTTCATACTGAGCAATCCGGACATCAGCACAGCTTTCTGGAAATCCAACAGCCATGCCGAGTTCTTTCTGGGTGAGATGATTTTTCTGTCTTAAGTGTTTTAATTTTCTTCCAAATGTAATCATAGTATTATTCTCCTGTACTTCCAAAAGCCCCGGTTCCTCGTTCATTACCAAGGTCCAGGACAAAATCTGCGATCACGACTGGTGTAATCACCAGCTGACCGACGCGTGTGTCTTTATGAATGGTCTGAGAAGATGTGCTCACGTTGCTGATAATGGCATGGATCTCACCACGGTAACCGGAGTCGATCGGTGGAAGTTCGCATACCAGTCCTTTTGCTGCCATGCTGCTTCGTGGAAAGACATATCCGGCAAATCCATCTGGGATGATGAGACCGAATCCAAGTGGAATTCTTGCAACCTCGCCTGGTTTTAATACGCAATCATAAGGCATGAATACATCAGCACCGGCATCATTTTCATGTGGCCGGAAGGGATGATGATCTGCTTTCAGACCAAAGTCAATCAGTTTAATCTTTATGGCTGCTCACCTCCCTTCTGATGAGCAATGGATAATCTGCTTTTAAGATATCTGACGGTATCCAAAGTTTTGAAATAGGATTCTGGCAGGACATCTGTTTTTCCATACAGTTTCCTCTCTGACAGAATGGACCGGTCAGATCCGGTGCAAAAAGAATCGGGCTTAATTTGTACAATCTCTGCCAGATCTGTAGCATCACAATCCTTGTTTCATCCGTATTTCTTCTGCAGGTTCTCTGACCGATCATATGCTTCCACTGGTAAGGCGTTGCACTGATGATCAGTACGTTTCGAAGTCCCTGAGGTGTGGCATATCCGGCTGAATCATGATCAATGCCTAAGGCACAGAGTTCTGTATAGTGGTCCAGATCTGACTGACAGCTTTTTTTGTAAATATCCTGGATTTCTTTATCTGCTTTCATGATTCCATATGGAATAGCAAATGCAGCGTGACCGGAATAATTGCTGTACTGCAGAGATGCACTCATGTACTTTACTTCGTTCTGATGCCTTGTGATCTGTGCCAGGAAGCGTCTGCTTGCACCAACAACAGCCACGGTAATGACCATGAATTTCTGTACGGTTGGATGTGGAAGCCCCGCAATGTTTTCTACGGTCTTCTGACTGTAGGATTGATGGTAAAGATCCATCAGATCTGCCATGTTCTGGATCGTATGACCGTGTTGTGTGAGTCTGGCAGCAAAGACCATATTCTGTTCTGCTTCCCGGATTCCATAGCAGTTTAAGATAGCTGTTTCAATGTGATCCATAGGCCTGTTCCTCCTTTACCAGAGCTTTTAAAAGGATCAGATAATTGATGCAGTCTGTGATTTTTTCATCCCACTGTTCCATGTCAAAATGTAACAGAGTGGAATAACACATATCGTAAAGGGATACGACATGTTTCGACATCATGCCGGCCAGTGCTGCTTTTGGATCACAGTTCTGTAAAGCGGCAGCAATCTTGAATGCACTGAGGCGGTCAATATTATCACCGGTATATTCTTTCTTTTTATGTGCCAGAATATCGGCACACTTTCTCATCTGAAGTTCAAATACAACATTAAATTCTTCTTGTGTCATGTGATAGTTCCTCCTTTGTTTTGTAATAGTTATCGTTCGAGATCTTTGGTTTTTGATTTCACTGGTTCTGGAATCTGCATCTGAAGAATGGCATCAACATTCTGATCGGCAGTGTCCAGATCTTTTAATTTTTCTTTCAAGCTGCTTATTGCTTCTTCTTCGGAAGCTATCTGCTGTTGCAGTTTTTCTTTTTGTAAAGTCAGGGTTTTTAGGCTTGTCATCTTTCCATCCTGATAAAAGGATCTCAGCCAATCTCTGGCTTCTTCATATTTCTGAATTTCTTTCGCATGTTCTTTCCGGTACTTTCCTTTGTACTTTGCATTTGAAAATTGGGAATAAACTTCCTTGTTTGCATAGTACTGTCCGGTGTAGCGAATCTGATCATTGAGAGTCCTTAGATTGGACCGATGCTGAGCAAACTGTGTCTGCATTTCTTTCAATTCCTGCTTTGATGCAAGCAGTGTGTTTTTCAAATCTGACTGTGTATCAAATCCATGTTCTTGCACATAGATAATGGTATTTGCCATTTGCTGCAGGTTAGAAAGTTTTACCCGATGAGCATAAGCCGGGCTCTGCATTGCTTTCACATTTGTCTGGAGATTTACAACCAGGCGAAGGTGAGATCTGACGTAGAGAATGGTCAATGGATCCTTGCGTAAGAAGGTTTGTTCCAGGTGTTCTTTTCCATATCGTGTTCCAAGTGCACGTTCAGTAATCCGCTTCTGTCGATCAGGATGAAGATAGCTGTATCTGCCACGATGCTCAATCACAGAGATCTGAAATAGTTCCAGAAGTTTAGATTGGAATTCATCAAAACTATTGGATGTGGCAGCACATTCATCAATCGCATTTCGTAAATATTCTTTCTGTGTAAGGAACACGGTGGATGTTGGTTTGAGACCATCTTCGATAATTTTCCGATTGATCTCATCTATTGTTTGCTGGCCGTGTTTCTGTGCCATATACTCTTTCTGAGTGATTTTTCTTTCAGCCGGAGCAAGAAGATCTATCTGGTGAAGTCCTTCCTGTTGGCACCGATCCATGACAGTTTTCTTAAAAGTGCTCATGAATTTATCAGTGGAACGATGCTTGTAACCGGCGGCTTCCTCATGTGGTTTATCCATATATGGCTGCCTTTCCACTGCAGTCTTTCGCACACTGTTGATAACGATGTGAGTATGGATATTTCCGGATTCATTGTGGCCATCGGTGTGAGTAACTACCAGTGCCTGATATCCGGGAAACATCTGCTTTGCAAGTTCCAAACTGATTGCCTGTGCTCTCTTTCCGGTAAGACCGTTTTCTGTAACATCGGCTGGATCGTAGCTGATAATGTAGTGATGACTTTTGATGTCTTCACGTTTCTTATTCTTATGAAAATGAGCATTTGTCAGTTCACATTCCTTGTCAAAAGACATCGGATCACAGTTCAGTCCATCCATATAAAACTCTTTTCGCAAGATGCTTCGACCGGATTCATCTACAATCTTTTTCCCGGTTTTTTCATCATGTTCAAACAGAAGGTAATTGATAGCAGCTGAGTAATTTGCATTTCTGCTTTTAATGTGTTTTACGATTGCCATTCATACCACCTGCCAGTTTCAGTACCTCTTTTCTCAACAGGAATAAGTCCGTGATGCACTGATGGATTTCATTTTCTATAGCACGTGACTGACTGCCACCACTGTTAAAATGCTTGGCGATCTGATTGAGATTCGATCCAATCTTTCCATATTCACTGACCAGTTTTCTGAGATCGTTCATGTCTGCAACAACTTTAATCTGATGATTGATTTGCTTCTCAAGCAGAAGTTTTCTCAGATATTCAGATCGTGAGATTGAAAAACAAGTAGCTCCTTGATCCAGCAAATTGAGTTCGACATCTGTCAGTCGTACTGCAACAAAATGTCTGTGATTTAGTTCTTTATCTTTGTTTTCTGTTCTCATATTCCTCCTTTCGCTGTGACTATTCCCCCCACCGGGAGTCCACGTATTTCAATATCGGCTGTCCCTTCCGATATTAGAAATAGTGCTGTGAACACCTTTAGGTGGAACCAACAGACAAGTGAAACGTCTGTTATGAAGAGGGTATGGGGAGATCCCCATCAAGATAAAACCCATAGGTTGACGGGAGGCTAAATGGCAATACCGTTAAACATGGGTGGATCTTGCTCTGTATGTGTACCCCTCTATATAACGAAACGCTCAGAGGCTGTTTTACAGTGGGGGAAAAGAAAAAATATCAAAAAAATGATGATTAATGGTGAGCTTGTGATAGAATGGAAAAAAGAGAAAAGCATAAAGGATGTAGTTGTGGAGAATATTTGTTATGATTAGAAAGTTGCTGAACGGAGATATCGATAGAGTTGCTGACATATGGTTAAAGACAAATCTGAAAGCACATTATTTTATTTCCAATCAATACTGGAAAAGTAATTATGAATTAGTGAAAGAAATGATGTTACAATCCGAAGTCTATGTGTTTGAAGTGGATAAAATGATACAAGGATTTGTAGGACTAAATGATGAATATATCGAAGGTATTTTTGTCTCTGATGAAATGCAGTCATGTGGCATAGGTAAACTTTTATTGGATTATGTTTATGAGCCGGAAAAGGCCAAAGAGACCATGATGCACCATGATCCTTGCTTTACAAAATCGTGTGCAGTTCTGTATTTTATGGGAAAGCAGGGTAAAAGGGTTGCAGATTTAAAAGCCATGTATGACCTTGCACAGGACAGACACGTGCTGGAATATTACTTTTTCTATAAGCCTGGAGAAGTAATCGATAATTTTAGCGCAAAACCATATTTGGTTCTGTATGACATCGAGGCGGAAACAAGAATAGAATTAGATAATGTTACAAATCACTTCTTTGAAAGTGCGTTTGTTGCAGACGAAAACGGAGAGAGAGTAGATATACCGGCTATATTGGAAAAAGACTGAAAACAAAGAAAGTATATATTACGGAATAATTGCAGGTAGAATTGTAAGATATCTAGACCGAGGCGAAACGGAGACATAGGAGGTAACCATGAAAGGTATTATCTTAGCTGGCGGTTCTGGGACGAGATTGTACCCAATCACAAAAGGTGTTTCCAAACAAGCACTGGCCGTTTATGACAAGCCTATGATTTATTACCCGCTGTCCACGCTGATGCTGGCGGGCATTCAGGATATCCTGATCATC
>ERZ835109.2329-NODE-2329-length-12460-cov-3.644740_pt1 | contig 12460 bp, 7 predicted proteins | sample MGYA00519946_ERZ835109 | MGnify/ENA primary metagenome ERZ835109 (study PRJEB31850, sample SAMEA3708771) | human gut metagenome | biome: human gut; feature: human-associated habitat; material: faeces | place: China | collected 2014 ...
AAACCGTCGGATCTGCCGCACCGGTCACACGCATTGCCTGATATACATAGGTACGTCCGGAAAGCGGGTCACGGATCGCGCCGCCCAGACAGGTTGCGGCACCACCGAACGGCTCAATCTCTGTCGGATGGTTATGTGTCTCGTTCTTAAAGTTTACAAGCCACTCTTCGGTCACGCCGTCCACCTCGATCGGAACGACAATCGAGCAGGCATTGATCTCATCGGACTCCTCCTGATCCATCAGCTTGCCCTCTTTTTTGAGGCGCTTCATCGCCATTAAGGCAATGTCCATCAGGCACACGAATTTGTCTGAACGTCCTGCGTAAAGATTCTTATGGGTGGCAAGGTAATCCTGATAGGTCTCTTCCATCGGCGCACGGTAATAGCCGTCGTCAAAACTTACGTCCTTAAGTTCTGTGGAAAACGTCGTATGACGGCAGTGATCGGACCAGTAGGTGTCCAATACGCGGATCTCCGTCATGGACGGGTCGCGCTTCTCCTCATTCTTAAAATAATTCTGAATATGTAAAAAGTCCTTGAATGTCATCGCCAGACCGAGGGAATCATAAAGTTCCTTCAGTTCTGCCTCAGGCATCGCAGAAAATCCGTCGAAAATCTTTACATCCTCTGGCTCCGGGAACGACTGCACCAGCGTCTGCGGCTTCTCAAGACCGGTCTCTCTGGAGTCAACCGGGTTGATGCAGTGCTTTTTGATCGCCTCAAACTCTGCATCACTGATCTCTCCCTCGATCACATAGGTCACAGCCGTGCGGATCAGCGGCTCCTCGTTCTCATTTAACAGCTTCACACACTGCTCTGCGGAGTCTGCTCTCTGGTCAAACTGTCCCGGAAGATATTCTACGGAAAATACGAAATCATCAGCATCTGCCGGAAATTCCATTTCATATACATCATCAACCGGTGGTTCTGAAAATACCGTTGTCAATGCCTGTGTATAAGTTTCCTCTGAAAGATTCTCAATATCATAACGGATTAAAACCCTTACCTGTGAAATCGTCTTAATTCCCAAATATCCTGCAATCTCATCATGAAGCTCTTTTGCTTTTACAGCATATGGTTTTTTCTTTTCAACAAAAACTCTTTTAACGCCGCTCATCTTTTCCTCCTAAAATTCTGCCGGGTGCAAACTTTACCGCGCCCCGCTTTAATGTATTATTGAAATAAGTATCATTGTAGCATATCTGTCAAAATTAAACAATAACTACTCATGCATTCTTCGTATAATCTTATATACAACCTCATTTCCCGTAACCATCGGTGCCGTATGCGCAAAAAATACGATACCGTCCGTCTGGGAATAGATTTCACTTTTGACTTCTCCCTCATACGGATCAATTACCTGTGCAATCAGATCGCCGTGAAATACCGGGTCTCCCGGATTTTTCAAATGCCTGTAAAATCCGGCATCATATGTTTTTACCGGAAGCAGGTCATATTCATTAATCACACTGGCAATATAGCCGCTGTGGTTGTTATATTTTAAAATGCCCATGCGGGTCAGAAAACGAAGCACCGATGACACAGCCTGCCTTGCTGAACGGTCATCCACCAGATCAGTGCTGTTGGTATAAATCGAAAATGCATTTGTTCCGTTCATCTGCCAGTTATAATTTAGTGTTACCGTATCCATCGGCTTTGGCTTTCGGATAACTACATACTGTAACCCGAACAGATTCGCAAGGCTTGCATTCTGATAGCCGGTTTCCATCATGCGCACATGCGGGATAAAATCCCCCGGCATATAAAAGCTTGCAAACTGGATACCGTAGCTGTATCCTTTTACCTTTTCAAACAGTTCTCCCGCAATCTGCTTTGTGGTATCTCCACGCAGATCGCCCGGAAAGGTTCTGTTAATATCTATATTATCCACTGCCCAGAACCGTTTGCCAACATTCATGGAATAACTGTTTGCCGTCGGCACAACCAGAATGCCGTGTCCATGTGTAATCGCCCCGTGTGCTTCCAGCTCTTTTAAAACTTTAATCAGCTGTGAACAGATATAGAGCTGCTGCATTTCATTTCCCCGCAATGCCCCGACGATACAGGCTGAATTCTCCTCTCCGCCGAACCGGTAGCCCTCTACAACAAAATCTTCCCGGTAGAGGCCTTTTAATCTATATAACTCAATCTTTTTCATGCTTTTCCTCCATATACCCGGGCAATCAACGCACCTTTGTATACAACCGGATTTTCCCGCAGGGTAAATATAATTCCGTTTGTCGGTGACTCAATTCTCTGAATCACCTTTCCTTCTATCGGCTCAATAATATCGCCGATATGCGTTCCCATCTCAATTGCTCCCATATGGTCTGTTGCTGCAACAAACACACCGGTCTGAGCAGCATTGATAATGCTGACTTCTCCTTCGGTAGAAATAATCGGCTGTTTCACCTGCGGTGCTTCATCCTCCCATATTCCCATATGAATCAGCATATTAAAAATGCCGTCTATCAGCTGATGGCAGTATGCATTATTGATACGGTGTCCCACACCCATTTCAACCACTAAAGTCGGCACACCCATATTATTCAGGCTGTAGGCAAGTGTTGCTTCCAACACTGTAATAGATGAATAAATCCAGACAAAATCCGCATTGAGCAGCTTTGCATACGGCAGAAGCTTCTCCTCGTTGTCATCATTTAAACGCACCTGCGGCACTTCTTTGACAAAAATATTGCTGGAATGAATATCCAGACACATATCGCTTCCAATAATATCATCAATAATCCCGGCAGCCAGATATTCCGTAATCGCACCATTGTTATCTCCCGGAAAGACCCGGTTCATATCAAGGTCAAACATAGGGATTCCTCTTGAACCTGTATCAAGTCCAAGAGGATTCACATCTGGATATATATCAACAATTCCTTTCAACTTCTCAGGATGCGCATTCAGCTGCTTCACAATCTCATAGCAGACATACTGCCCATCCAGTTCATCTCCATGCGTACCCGTCACAATGGAAATTCGCTTTTCATTTCCTGTAAGCTGTTTCGGTGCAAGTCTGTTTTTTCTCACCGTCAGTCTTTCATGAACTGCCAAATCTACCGATACAACTTCCTCTATCATCGGATTGTTCCTCCACTATTCTTCATAATCCCTTACAACGATACTGTCATTGACCTTTCGGACTAAAACATGTACCAGTGTATCCGCCGGTTCATAAACCTTGGCTTCTATATAAATACGTGCTCCCGGAAAGATTTTGGAATCAACCTTTACAACAGCTTTTCCGGACTCTTTAATCAAATCGTAGAGCCGCTTGCTTTCCTGCTCACACTTAGCCTTCTCCGCACTCTTTATAATCTTGGACTGACAGATTTTTGTATAAGAAACGCTGTCAAATGCCTCAGGTTTCACATCCCTTACCATCGTCAGTTTCTTCAATGCACTCTCATACATTTCAATCTGGGAATCAATATCCTTTAACTGTACAATAATATTGGCATAATCCATACGGAGTTTCTTGGTTGCACCGATTCTTAAATTGGTCGGTGCATAAGATGCATTACCGGCATTGGAGGTTTCAATCCCCATAACACCTGTTACATCACCGCCGTGAATCGTTCCTCTGCTTCCCTGTACAATGACTTTGCCAAGTGCCATAATCTTACTGCTTAAAATATAGCCTGCATTGACATCGCCTTCCGCATAAACAATCGCATTCTCAAAAAAACGTGCCGAAATATTCCCTTTGGCTTCAATCTGTCCGATGCCATTGGCGTTGACGCCTTTATTTAAAACGATATCTTTATTCGACTTAATCACCGCACCCTCTACATAGCCACCGATATAGATGCTGCCCATTGCCCGGATTGTTACACCGGTAATAACATTTCCGGTGATATTGACATCCCCATTAAAATCAATATTACCAATATTCAAATCAACGTCACCACTGATGTCCAATACATTCACGATACGCAAATCATAGTTACAGTATTCAACTTTACCGTCAATGGCTGCATAATAGGTATTACCGTCCTCTGACACGGTAAATCCTTTGCCGCGCAGATTGGATTTTGGTTTGCCCGCCTTCGGTGCTAAAAGTTTCCCCTTTACATCAAATCCAAACACACCTTTCGTCGGCGGATAATACTGTGCAAGCTTATCACCCTCACTCACCTTTTCATACAGCTTCATATTATAATAGTCAACCGAGCCGTCTTCACGCACAGACGGTTTTGCCTTCAAATCTGTTTCAAATTCAAATTCATAGTAACCGTCTGCGCCATCCTGCACCATCTTCCCCTGTGCAACGACTACCGCCGTATTATAAATCTGCTCCTCCACCATATGATGAATCCTGGCATCATCCAGCCCCATCTTTACGCCGGCATTAGACAAAGCCCGCATCACTTCTTCATATGTATAGGGGTCTTCCTCTTTTGCAGGTTCACTTAAAAAAAGGGTCGCAGACATATTGTCATCGGCTATTATGACCTGAATATCTTTTTTATTAAGTTGTCCCATTTCATCAAAAAGTTCAGGTGTTCCCATATGTACCTCAATTCTGCCCCAAAAGGCCTCATATCCTATTTCATCAATATCCTACTTTTTTAATGCTTCTGACTCAAGCCTCATATTCATCATAACATCACTTGGTATCAGCGGATTGAGCAGCTTTGTCACATCAATCCCATGTTCCAGCCCAAGTCTTATCTGCTCCATCTGTTTAAAATCATATGCTGCATCTGCATAGAGATTAACATTCACACCGCTTTCCAGTCCCAAAAGGACTTCCTGGCTCTGCAATTCATCCAGCCCGCCGCCTTCGGATTTGCCCTCAAGCTTTAACCTCATATCTTCCATTTCCAGTGCATCGATAAACGGATCTGCATAGCCTGAAACATCAATTCCGGCTTCCAGTCCCAGCCGTACCTGTTCCATCTGGGCGGATGAAAATCCAACCATCGAATACCAGCTGACATCAAGACCGGCCTGTAATCCAAGCCGCAGCTGCTTCATCTGGTCCCCCGTATATTCATGCAGCAGATATTTTGTAATATCTACACAGTGTTCAATACCAAGACGGATTTCCCGCAGCTGATATTCATCAAATCCTTCATTGACAAAGAACGATAAATCAATCTCTTTTTCCCTTGCCTTGCGGATCTGTCTAAGAACATTTCCTGAAAATCCCCGTTTTGCGTATTTTGTAATATCATAATTCATCCGTTCCGATAAACGGATCTCTTTCATGACCGAATAATCATATGCCGGATTGCATACCGCATCTAAATCCATATGTTCCCTGATAACCGCTTTAATTTCCTCCATCTGCATATAATTATAACGGTTATCTGCAAACGGTGTGATATCCATGCCTTCTTCGAGTGCCAGCCGGATAGACTTCATCTGCGCTGCGTCATACTTTTTATCCGCATATTTTGTAATATCCACTTCATTGTTCAAGCCTTTGGCAATCTCTACGGACTGAAGACGGTTAAACCCCATCCCCTGAAGCGTTTCCTTTAAAGTACCATCTTTTCTGCTTTCTTCTAATTGATTCTTAATACTATTCTCCATATGCTATTCTCCACTCACTGCCAATTATTTTGTCAGACGTTCCTAATATTGCGTTGGATTTTTCACTCACGAGCCATACTTGTATATACAGCTTACATTAATTCTTTTAATTATTATACAATATATTTAACTTTATTGCACTAAATTTTTCCAAAAATCTGCTAATATATTTTTAAAATTGTGCTTTGTTACCGGATAAACCTCATTCCACTCCCTCGGATACAGCTTTTCATATCCGGGTGTCAAGAATCTGTCATCGAGTAAAATAATCACTCCACAGTCTTCCTCCGTGCGGATAACGCGCCCTGCCGACTGCAATACCTTATTCATGCCGGGATAGACATACGCATACGCATAGCCGTCTTTTCCGCATCCGTCAAAGTAATCCCGCAACAGATTTCTTTCCTTTGATATCATAGGAATTCCCGTACCGACAATAATCGTTCCGATAAGACTTTCTCTTTTTAAGTCAATCCCTTCTGAAAATATGCCGCCCATTACACAAAATCCTAAAAGGCTTCCGCTTCCCTGCACATTTTCAAATAAAGACAGAAAATTTTCTTTTTCCTGTTCTTTCATCGACGGAAGCTGCACAATCAGATTCTGTTCTGCTGTAAGCTTTGGTGTACCGCCCTCTGCGCCCATGATGATTTCATCCGGTTTATACATCTGTTCATAGTTTTCTTTTACCTGCTGCAAATATCCATATGATGGAAAAAATACGAGATACCGTCCCGGGTGCACCTGTACCGTTTCGGCAATGTAGCGGCATACTTTCCGGTATTCCCCTGCATTTCTTCTTGTATATCTGCTGCTGACATCTTTTCCGATAACAATTCTGCGTTTTTTACTGTCAAACGAAGACTGTGCATACACTGCATAATCCTGTGTATCTGCAGTCAGCATTTCTTTAAAATAATTGACCGGAAGCAGCGTTGCCGAAAAAAACACGGCACTTCTTCCCTGCGCCAGTCTTTCCGACAGATTCGTTGACGGGTCTACACAAAACAATTTCATATAAAAATGATTGTTCTCATCATGCTTTGTATAAATCAGGTATTTTTCATCCATGCAGTCGTACATGTTCAAAAAATGCCGCAGTGTAAAGAAAAACTGCAAAATTTCCTCCTGCTGCGGATGATTTTTATGATGTTCCAGAAAATGCTGTAATCTTACATAACACCGTTCCAGTGCCGCAGGAAAAGTTCCCAGATAATCAATCACATCTATTGTATCACATTTTCTTTTATATTCCAACAATCCGGCATTGCACTTTTCAAGGCTGTTATACAATGCCCTGTCTGTATCTTTTACATATTTTTTTATTGTCAGAAAATCCTCCTTTACAAGAATAGCACTGTACATCTGCCTTGCCCTGTCAACCAGATTGTGTGCTTCGTCCACCAGAAAAATATACTCGCCCCTGTTTCCTTCGCCAAAGTAGCGCTTGAGTGCCACATTTGGGTCAAAAACATAATTATAATCACAGATAATGCCGTCACACCAGTATGAAATATCCAGCGACATCTCAAACGGACAGACACAATGTTTCTTTGCATATTCCATCACTTTTTCACGGTCAATCACCATTTCATGTGTGATCATGTCATAGACCGCATCGTTAATCCTGTCAAAATGTCCTGCTGCCCTCTCGCATTTAACAGGATTGCAGTTTCTTTCCTCCAGAATGCAGATTTTATCTTTTGCCGTCAGTGTCACCGTACGCATAGAAAGCCCCTGCCTGCGCAGAATTGAAAAGGTTTCTTCGGCAACGGTTCTTGTAATCGTCTTAGAGGTCAGATAAAAGATTTTGTCTGCCTTACTCTGTCCCATGGCACAGACTGCCGGATAAATAGTTGAAATGGTTTTTCCAACACCGGTTGATGCCTGAATAAAAAGATTTCTTGCTTCCCCGATGCAGTGATAAACACCTGTTACCAGTTTTTTCTGTCCTTTGCGGTATTCAAACGGAAAGGACAGCTTCTTAATCGATGCCGTCCTTTTTTCACGTTCGCAAAAGACAAAATCTGACCACCGTTTAAAGCTGTTGATCAGCGTTTCAAACCATTCTGTCAGTTCTTCTTTTGAATATTCTTTTGTAAAACGCTTTATTTTTTCTGTTTCAGGATTGGCATAGGTCATCTGTACGCCGATACCGGAAAGATGGTTCTGTACCATATAAATATAGCCGTACACCTTTGCCTGCGCTTCATGTACCGGCACCGGCTGTTCTAACTTTTCCACATCGGACTGCATGGTTTTAATCTCATCAATAATAACCTTTCCAACCGGTGTCTTACTGCCGTCCGCTTCTTCGTGAAAATCACTGATAATACCGTCTGCCCTGCCCTCAAGACGTATGATGTAATCAATATCATCCACCGTTTCCGGCAGTTCAATTTTTAACGGAACTTCTGCCCTGTAAGAAGCGCCCATGCTTTTTTGTATTTTTTTGTGCATGCGCGTACCTTCCTGCATCAGACGCACATCTGAAAATCCGCCGGTTCTGTTATCAATATCACCGCTGCGGCAGATAAATTCAACCAGTCCGCGGACTGAAAGTTTAATTACGTTGTCCTTTATTACATACATCTGTTGTTTTCCTTCACCTCGTAAAGATACGACCTGCCCTGCTTTCCTACTCTTGTAACCGTCTGCGTGTCCTTTAAAATATTAAGCGTTATTCTTGCCGTATCCACCGGAATATGGGCGGCTTTTGCAAAATCCGCCGAAGTAAATGTGCCCTCCAGCTCATACGGCACAAACTGCATATAATCTTCAATCTGCTCAATTGTCACAATTTCCCGTATGCCTATCGGGATTCTGTCCTTTTTTTCACCGTGCCTGCGGATTCCTTTTTTCGTATGAATCTTCTGCTGTAATGTCTTATACTCCTGCATATCCATTAATACCAGTTTGACCGTCAGCTGCGGGTGATTCAGATACTGCTTGATTTTATACAGCTCCGTAAAGGCATCGTAGACTGTGTAATGACGCGGCGACTTTCTTGGCTCGCTTACCTCCCCGGTCTGCTCATCAACCCAGAGCACCCATTTGTTGCAGGGCATCGGATAGACAATTGTTACCGGATAGTGGTTCAAGAAAACTGCCAGTTTTTCCCGCAGCCGTTCAAAACTTCTTGTCTGGATTTCAATAACCCCGTTTTCATTGTAAATATCCGCAAAATAACCCTCAAGCGCAACTTCATGGTTGTCTTCTTCCGGCTCAAAGAATTTTTTCAGTACACTATGTACCGTCTTTTCGGAAAGTGTTCCAATCCCTTTATCGTGCCTCTTTGCCGAGAGTACTGCTTTCTTCGCCTGCTGGAAGCGTTCCTGCTGTATGTACTGTATCTGCTGTATCTGCTTCTGTTTCATTTACAATCCTTTTTTCTACGACATAACCTTCTGTAATGGTATATTCTGTATCATCAAATTTCACTTTTCCGCTAAAGTCATATCCGATTCTGCCCCGCTGATAATACCATTCGCCGTAACTGTTTGTGCCAATGCCGGTATATTCCTCATTTAACAGACCGTTTTCAAAATACCACCAGCCATACTCATTCAACGCCATTCCCGTATAATTCAGGTTTAAAAATCCATTTTCAAAATACCACCAGCCGTATTCATTCAACGCCATTCCCGTATATTCACGATTCAAGTTGCCATTCTGATAGTACCACCAGCCATATTCGTTACATACCATTCCGGTATAATCCCAGTTTAATACGCCATTCTCAAAATACCACCAGCCGTATTCATTCAACGCCATTCCCGTGTAATTCCAGTTTAACTTTCCGTCTTCAAAGTACCACCAGCCATACTCGTTACATGCCATTCCCGTATAGGCATCATTTACATAACCGCCCTGAACATAGTACCATTCTGCTCCGTCACAAAGCATTCCGGTATAATCCATGTTTACAACACCGTCCTGCATATACCAGCGGCCATACTCATTTTCTGCAATACCTGTATAAGAATTATCTATTTCACCGTCTGTAACATACCACCAGCCATATTCATTGACCGCCATTCCCGTGTAATCCGATACTTCACCGTCTTCGTAATAATGCCAGTCACCGTATTTATCCGTACATAGACCATTTTTCTTATTCAGTCCGAAATAATCTGCAATTCCGCTGGCATCTGCCTGTCCCATACGTACCAGCATGTTGTCATTGGACAAAAATACATGTGTATCCCCCGCATCTGATAGATAAGCATGTTCTACAATAATTCCCGGTACACCGTTGTACTTGGAATTTCTGATGACACTGTAATAATCCGCGCGGCTTCCATCCGGATACCAGTTGGTATCATCATCTTCCTCGCCATCACTATCTCTTGTATACAATCCATTCCGGTATATGCCCATTTCACTCAGGTAACCCGCAATATGCTCAGATACCGCATATCCTATATCATTAAATTCTGATACATAGTGATTATTGGGATAATAAATTTCATATCCGCTGTCATCGCCCGAATTGTTATGCAGACTTACAAAAAGGTCCGCTCCGACTTCTCCTGCATATTCTGTCCGCTGTATTAAGTCCTGTTTGGTTGTACTGCCTTCAAACGGACACGCAATGGTATCATGTGTCATATAAACGGTTATGCCATCGTATTTTTCAAGCTCTGTACGGCACGCCAGTCCGATTTTTAAATTTAATTGCTGCTCTTTTAAACCATATGCTGCCGCCCCTGTATGTGTACTGTCATGTCCGGGATCTAACATCACTACAACATTGTCTGCCGCTTCTGCCCTCTGGATGCCGTTTAAAAAAAATGCCGCCGTCATTGCAAACGCAGCTGCTGCCAGCACTGCTGCCTTTCTTTTTTTCATACTTTTGTGCCTCACTTTCCACTTATTCTAAACTAAAAACAGTATACCATACTTTTCCCCATTGTGAAACTTCCCGTTGACAGTCTTCCCACAAAAATGTCATACTTACAGTAATAAAAGATTTGGAATATACGCCGTTTGGCAGATAGGAGTACGTTATGATTTCAATCAGTCTTTGCATGATTGTTAAAAATGAAGAAAAGTTATTAAAACGCTGTCTGGATTCGTACCGTCCGGTCTGCGATGAAATTGTTATCGTAGATACCGGTTCAACCGACCGCACCAAAGAAATCGCCGCCGGATATACGGATTTGATTTATGATTATCCATGGAACAACGATTTTTCCGCCGCAAGAAATTTTGCCTTTTCAAAAGCAAACTGCGACTACATTTTTTCTGCCGATGCGGACGAGGTCTTAGACGAGGAAAACCGCCGCCAGTTTTTAAATTTAAAACAGGTGCTTGTTCCGGAAATTGACATTGTACAGATGATTTACGTCAACAGCAAATCGCACAACACCGTTTATAATTTTGAAGAAGAATACCGCCCGAAGCTGTTTAAGCGCCTGCGTACGTTTGAATGGATTTCTCCGATTCACGAAACCGTACGATTAGAGCCGGTTGTATTTGACAGTGATATTAAGATTTTACATCTACCTGAACAAAGCCATACCAAACGGGATTTCGGTGTGTTTGCCGATGCTGTCCGCCGCGGTGTGCGCCTTGAAAATTATGTCGTGATTATGTTCTGCAAGGAACTTTTTATTTCTGGAACAGATGAAGACTTTTTAAGTGTCCGTGAAATTTTTGAAAATGTGCTTGCAAAGGAAGACCGTCCCGAAGACTGCCGCAAAAACATTGCCTGCGTGCTGGCGCGCATTTACCGCCTGACAAACGCATACAATGAATTCTTTAAAATCTGCTTAAAGGATATGGCACAGAATCCGTGTGCGGAAATCTGCATGGAACTCGGACACTATTTTTACGGATTAAAGGATTATGAAGAAGCTGTTCTTTGGTATTTAAACGCAGCTTCCGAAACACCGAGCATTATCGACATCCACTCGTCTGGCGATGCGCCGCTTGCCTGTCTTTCAAAATGTTACAGCACGCTTGCCGCACAAGCCAAACAGGATAAAAATGCCGAACTTTCTGCCGCTTTTTTATCACAGGCTGAGGATTATCAGGCGCAGGCAGAACACTGGAAGGCGGCAATCTAATATTTGTATTATATATATTCCAGTAATATATTCAGTAAATTACACTTTATACCGAAAAATGTCAAAAAAGAACAGGCTACCGCATTTCTACAGCAGTCTGTTCTTTTTTCTGTTATGTCCGTTTCACATCATCAACGTCATCTACATCCTGAATGTCTAACACTTCCAGATCATCCTCATTTTTTTTCAATGCTTCTGAAATCGAACGTACGACCTCATCTTCATCGTCTTCCTGGATTTCATCTTCTTTATCTGCCAGCACATCCTCCGATAAATCTTCATCATCATCTTCTTCATAAGAATCAAAATCATATTCATCGTCATCATATCTGTCATAGCCGTCATCTGCCGCCGCTGCAAATGCCCGCTTACTCTTTGAAAGCTTCACTGCAAGCATTACAATCGCAATGATACAAAGAACCACAACTGCCGAAAGCACCAGTGCCACTACTTTCCACATTCTGTCAGAAGCAGCGCTTACTCCCTGTGATTCGGTCTGTGTCGTGAGATTTCCCGCCGGAGCGGACATCACACTGTATACCTGTATTGTATTGTCATTGCAGTCATAACGGAACCACCCTGTAACGCCCAGCGAACTGACACCATAGAACAGACAGTAACTGCCATCCTCAGACATTAATACATCTGCCGTCTGTCCGCCAATCGTATAAGTCGTCTTTTTATATCCATCCGGTTTTTCCATGGAATCCGTAATCGGAAGCACCGCATAAGTAATATCCGGTTCACTTGCTTCTATATATAATGAAAATGTTTTCGCAACTGAATCATACACATAAAAGCCCGATGTGCCTTTGCCGTCCGTATTTTTCAGATACATC
>ERZ835109.2332-NODE-2332-length-12452-cov-3.395257_pt1 | contig 12452 bp, 13 predicted proteins | sample MGYA00519946_ERZ835109 | MGnify/ENA primary metagenome ERZ835109 (study PRJEB31850, sample SAMEA3708771) | human gut metagenome | biome: human gut; feature: human-associated habitat; material: faeces | place: China | collected 2014 ...
TTCCAGCCTGCTGATATCAGCCTGTGTAATGCCGGTAATGTCGGAGAGCTGCTTTTGCGTCATGCCGCTTTCCTCACGGCCTTCAACAATGGCGCGCATGATCTGACGTTCCGGTTCCTGCGCATCCCACTCCGCACGGAACGCAGGGTCCTGCATTCTTTCGTTCAAAGTCTCACGAAAATTCTTCCCCATAAATCATGCCTCCTTTTTTTGATTAAAGTCTGCGCGATACCGCTTGGCACGTTCTATCTCGCGCGGCGGGGTTTTCATCGTCTTTTTTACAAAGCCATTGGTGAGGATTACTCTGCGTCCTACCACTGCACAGCCTATGCATTCTTATTTGCACTTCATCATATGTGATAAAACACATATTGCCAACAGAAAGAGCAATGATTTGAGAGGAATGTGCCGCTGATCGTGAACGTGCGAACACGAAAAAGCAAGTATATCCTGCTTCCAAAGCTATGGAAAAACTCCAACTATACAGGCAGACGCCGGGATGGTAGAATGAGGCTGTATTTCAGGGCGGAGTAAGTTAGGGCGGAGTAAGTTAGGGAGGAACGGCGACAGAAAGGGGGGGCATTGCGCCCTCCGCCAAACTCAAAAGAACTGGAATCAAATAAAGGACAAGAACGAAACCGTAATTGCTCATAGGAGCGATTGCGGTCTTTTTTTGTCTCAAAATCGAAAGGAGCAAGCAAATGAATGTCAAATAGCAAGCTGATCGAGCTGAGCTACTACGATCCGTCGGCGCAGGTACGGTTATCCGCCTACGCTGATACGATTGTGCTCGATCACAACGAAAAAGGAGGCGTGATCTGTGCGATCCGCTTCGGTGGATACCCCGAGATGGTTCGGGCTATGGCGGACGCCATCTACGGCGGCGCGACCATAGAAGCCACCCAAAACGATACGGTGCGGCTGCTGCAAAGCTCTCTGAAAGGGTATCGGCGGCAGCTGACTCACGACGGTGTGTATGCCGTGGCAACGCTCATGGCCAGCGACGACGCACAGGAGGAGGGCCGTCAACAGGACGACGGCGAGGAACGAACGCTTGAAAGATCGGAGCAGCCGCGAAAGTGCTATATTTTCTGCCCCGAGGGAGACCGAACACGTCTTTTCGAGGAACTGGATCACAAAACGGCAGCGCCGCTCATTCCCGCGTTTCGGGACTATGTGCTCGCTTCTCTCCAAAGCCGAGGAGACCTCCGGCAGCTGGAGGTCATCTCGCAAAAGGAGCGGATCGACGCATGGGTGCTGGAGCTGGCAGTAGAGGATAGGAATGTCATTGAGGTGCTGGAGGAAGGGCTGAAGGCAGGGATTATTCAGATCCCCGGCGCGGTTTCCGGTGCGCCGGACGGCTTTACCGATGTCAACAATGTCACAGGGTACCTCAATACCTTTGGCGTGACCGTTGCGGATCGCATCCGCAATCAGTTCATGCCGCTCTTTGATCCGGCCAGCGAGCCTCTCTCGGATGAAGTGCTGTCCATCAACAACTTTATCACGCAGCGGGCCGGTTATTCCCTCTATGACGCCCAGCTCGCGGTGGCAGAGGCGGTCAAGCGGCAGCTTGACCGCAAGAAAACGGCGCTCATCATCGCGGAATGCGGCTCGGGCAAAACGAAGATCGGCTCGACCGCCCTCGGCGCATTGCATGGCTTATGGGCAGCACAGAAAAAAGACGGCAGAGGAAAGTCCTTCGGCATCGTTATGTGCCCATCTCATGTCACACGAAAATGGGTGCGTGAGATCGGGGAAACGCTGCCGGACACCTATGCCATGGTGGTGCACAGCATCACAGAGCTGGATCGGCTTTATACCCTTTATGAGCAGGGCGACAAGAGCGTGTACGCGGTCTTTTCCAAGGAGCGGGCACGAGACGGCTATATGCGCTATCCCGCCGTGCGATGGAATGAACGCCGCCGTGCGTTCCTCTGCCCGGACTGCGACGCGGTCATCGAAATGGACATCAGCGAGGACGGGACGCACTACACCGTGCCGGCAGACCAGTTTTTCTTCCAGAAGGAACATAAGAAAAACCACATTTGTCCTAAATGCGGCACTCCGCTATGGTCGGCGGTCAATCCGGACAGACGGATGGAATGGGTCAAGATCGGTGAATATGGTTGGGTACACCGTTACGGCGCGGAAGCACATCTCAAGCGGACGAAAAACGCGCGCGTTTGCGACCAGCTCGCACAGATCACGCGAGACCCAGAGGGCTACTATCCCGCCCGCGGCGCACAGCGGCGGTATCCGCTGAGCACCTACATCAAGAAAAAGCTGCACGGCAGGATCGGCTCCTTCCTCTGCGATGAGCTGCACGAATACAACAATGCCAGCGGCCAAGGTGACGCAATGGCGGAGCTGTACGGCGTCTCCAAGCTCTTTGTCGGTATGACGGCGACCCTTATCAATGGCTATTCCTCCGGCATTTTTCACCTGCTCTACCGCATCGTCCCCGGGCTTATGCTCAAGGATGGAAAGCAGTATGGCAGTCCCGGCGATTTTGACGCGGAGTACGGTGTGGTGGAAAATGCTTACGAAACAAGGGACGCGGAGTATAACGCCAACCGGCGTGCCAGTAAGCGGAAAACGCGCACACGCCAGCTCCCCGGCGTTTCGCCGCTGGTGTTTTCGCGCTTTCTGCTGGAATACACGGCTTTTTTGTCCCTGTCGGACATGGGAAAGGATCTGCCGAGCTATGAGGAGATCCCTGTGGCGTTGGATATGCCGGAGGATGTTGGGGAGTGCTATCAGGCTGTGCAGAATGTTCTCCAGAAGGTCCTGAAAAATGATCGAAAAGCCGCGCAGAAGATCCTCTCGGCTTATCTCAACCTGCTGACGGTCTACCCGGACCAGCCCTACGATCAGCCGGAGGTCATTCATCCCATTACGGGAATGCCAATCGTAACGCCCAAAAGCTGCGGAGACTTCTCACGCTTGTTCCCTAAAGAGGAAAAGGTGCTGGAGCTCGTGCGGCAGAAGACGGCGAACGGTGAGCGCGTGCTGATCTACACCAGCTGGACGCGCACGGATTCGCAGCAGAAGCTATTAAAGCTGTTGCAGGAAAACGGCTACCGCACAGAGATCCTCGCGCCGCAGATCGCCACGGAGAAACGCGAGGAGTGGGTGGATAAGCGGGTCAAAAACGGCCTGCAGGTCCTCATCACAAATCCTCGCTGCGTGGAGACCGGCCTGGATCTCAATGCCTTCACCACCATCATCTTCTACTCGATGGGCTATAACCTCTTTACACTGCGGCAGGCGTCGCGCCGATCGTGGCGTATCAATCAGACGGAGCCAAAGGTGGAGGTGTATATGCTCTATTATGCGGACACCCTGCAGGCCAAGGCGATGAAGCTGATGGCCTCGAAGCTGGCGGTCGCAGGCATCATCGAAGGGACCTTCAGCGAGGAGGGACTTGCCGCCATGAGTGACGTCAAGGACTTGACCTCGCAGATGGCGAAGGAGTTGGCAGCAGGCATACGGGACAATGTGGAGGATATCGCTGCGGCATTCAAGAAAATGGCAGTCGTCAACCCCAATCGAAAGGCGGCAGTACAGCCTGCGGCAAAGGAATCCGCCCTGCCTGCTTCGAATTTCGCGCCGGCAGCCGTGGACGACGGCACGCGATCCGTGCAGACTGCGGCAAGCCGGGAGCTCTACGAAGGACTGCTCGCAAGAACACAGGAAGAAAAGAAGAAGCAGAGGTCGAAAGTGGCAGAGGTTGATGAAAACCAGCTGTCGATCTTCGATTTCGCCGCTTGAAGGAGGAGATCATTTGCACATAACCATCAACCGCGCCGAACTGCTTGCAGCAGTAAAGCGCGCATCGACCATCGCGCCGGCAGACTCCCCGCTGGATGTTCTCAAGGGTGTTTTGCTGGAGGCGGACAGTGCGGACGGTATGCTCGCCGTCACCTCTACGAATCTCGAGGTCTCGCTGGCAGAAAAGCTGCCCTGCACCGTTCATGAGGACGGCGCTCTCGTTTTCACCGCTAAAACGCTTGCGGAAATGCTCCAGCGGCTCCCGGAGGAAACGGCGGAGCTCTGCCGCAGAGAAAACCGCGGGCGCATGACGCTCACAAGCGGCAGCGCGGGATACAGCGTGGATGTGTGGGATATGGGGGCCTTCCCCAAACCCGATTTGCCATTCCCGGAGGATACCGTCAAGGTCAGCGGCGTGCCGTCCATGGCGCAGCATACCGTTTTTGCTACGGCACAGGACCAGAGCAAGCCGCTGCTGCGCTGCGTGAACCTGATGTTTACCAGCACGGGTCTGCGCGCGGCAGGGAGCAACGGGAGCTGCATCGTGACCGCCAAGGGCGACGATCAGAGCACGGGGGACATCAGCCTGCTGATCCCCGCGTCCTCATTGGGAAAGCTCGCCGGAATGTGCGGGAATGAGGATGTATTCCGCGTCGGCACCACGGGAAAAAGCATCGTCTTTTTCAAGGAGAACTTTCTATTCAGCTCGCGCCTTATGGACGGCGGCTATATCGACACGGATTCGCTGCTGAAGACCATCACGAACCGCTTCACCGTGCTCACGGATATTAAGGAAATGCGCGATGCGCTATTCTCGGTCATGTCCGTCGCTCCGGATGGGCGGGTGCGGCTGAGCTTTCAGGATCAACGGCTGCTATTTCACTGCTCCGGCGATCTTGGCAGCGCCTCCGCCGGTATCGAGGTGATCGCGCTGACAGGCACGCCTACGGGCGAATACTGGTACAGCGCGCGGCAGCTTACATCCTGCCTGAAAGCGCTTGGCGGTACGATCACGCTCGGCATTGCACAAAACGGTATGCTGACGATCAGTACACAGGACGCCTATTACCTGCAAAATGTCATGCGCGCGCCGGCTGCGAAAAAGAAAGTAACCAAGGCGGCTAAGCCGCCCGCAGCGAAAGCGGCATGAAGGGGGGACTGCATTTGGAGATCCCGAAGATCTGCCGCTATTGCGGCGGTGTTGTCCGTCTGGCCCCTGCTGCAGAGGTCTACGGAGCGGCAGCGGCAAGGCGTCTCGGCATCGAGCGGGAGAAATTCTATCAATGCCAGAACTGCAACGCCCGCGTCGGCTGTCATAAGGGCACCACACGACCGCTTGGCAATCTGGCTAATGAAACGCTTCGGCTGAAGCGAAAGGAAACGCATCAGGTCTTTGATAGCTTTTGGAAGGAGCGCGGTATGACGCGGACGCAGGCTTACCATTGGATGGCAAAGAAGCTGCGGCTTTCCGAGCAGCTCGCCCACATCGGCGGCTTTGAGATGGATCGCTGCCAAAGGCTCATCGATCTGTGCGAAAAGGAACGAAACAAGGAGGCGGCATAGTATGTGTGAAAAGCATTACTGCACCCATTCACCGGAGACTCTTTGCTCCTGCGCCCCGGTGCAGAGCGGAGATGTGGCCCAAATCGTATTTCACATGGCAGAGAACATGGAGGACATCCGCTGGGAGTTGGACTACAAAAGTCTTGCGGACCTGAGCGGCCATCGGCTCTGCGCGGTGGGTAAATGCCGTCAGTGTGGCGGACGCCTGTGCGCCGGCCAATACCCTGTTGACGCACAGACCCCGGAGGATTTCCTTGCGGCAGTGTACCGGCAGCTCAATCAATTCCATAGACGGCTCGATGCCGCTCTCTCCCATCCGGCTTTTTGTGAAAGCTTTGCGGCGATGTTCCATGAGGAAGACCGACCGTTTGTAGAGGACTGGCTGGTGCAGAGAGAAGCGAAAACCGGAGACAAAACAGAGGGGCAGAAAGCCTACACCATCGTCCACACGGCAGCCTACGCCGACCGCGGCGTTTTCCCTGCTCCGGATGCTATCGCCACCTTTTTTGACAAGGTACTTGCCGAGAAGCGGCTGCGGGAATTGGTGGAGAAGGGAAAGGACGAAATGAGCTTTCCTTACGATGAATCGTTTTACTGCGAGGAGTACGACTGCCAATTTTGGGAGGCATACTGCAAGGACTATGCAGCAGGCTGGTTTATCCGCTATGAGATCCTGGAGAGTCCGCTTTACGAGGACGCAAAAGAACCCTGCGCACCGCGGGAGAAGGAGGTATAAATGCATCTGCGAAAAGAAACCTGCTATGAGTGTGAAAAGCACCTTCGCTACATGGAGAGCAGCCCCGCCAAGCAGTTGGGCGTCACCATGCACATGGGAGAGCGCTTTTGCACCGGCGGTAAACGGGCGCGCAAATTTAAGCGCAATGATCCAAGGATCTATGTGCCGAGCTGGTGCCCAAGGAGAAAGATACCCAGCGAGCTGCGGGTCTACTGCTTCAAGAGCACGATAGACTGGATGCTGCACGAGAGGCTCTGCTATGACCTTGGCAAAGAAGTCTCTCCGGAGGCGCACCGATATGCTGTGCTGTATGAACTGCACACGCCCTTCTCACCCATGGAGTTTGCAAGGCGATGCAATGAGGAACCGGACGCAGAAACCGTTGGAGCAGCCGTTCACCGGCATTATGTCGTTGAGATCGACGACGGGATCAGCCCCGCATTCTTCTACAAGACGAAGCACGGCTACGAGCTGTTGGCCTTGTTTGACGCGGAGACCGCACGAAAAAACAAGATGGAGGACACGAATTGAACAATATCGAAAGGCACTGCGATACCTGCAACGATTCCTTTTACGAAACCGAGCGAAATCCAAGCGGCGGGAAGAAAACGGTCCGCTTGCAGCACTGCCGCAACGCCGTCTACAACTCCCCCGCCTACACGCATGAGATGTTACTGGAGGATTGGGACAAGGGCTTCTGCCGCCTTTGGACCCCTATCACAGAGAAAGGAAATGAACATGAACAACAATTACTCCCTCACGCAGAGAAATGAACTCGTGGAAAAGTACCTTTGGTGCATCGACACCGTGATCCGAAAGAACCGTCCGCTGATGCGGGCGGCACAGATGGAATATGACGATGTGTACCAGCAGCTTGCGCTCCGGCTCATCAAGGCGGTGGCAGGCTTTGACCCGCAGAAGGGAACGCTTCAGCAGCACATCTTCGCGCAGCTCAAGTATGAATTTCTCAACTGCAAGTCTGCCTGCCGCCTGTGCGGTCTGACCGGCGCGCCCAAGGAGTATCGAAAAAGAGATATGGTCTCGCTTGATGCACTTTCGGAGAGTGATCCTTTATATGAACGGGCAATGGCCGCGTGAAGAAAGGAGAGCGGAATGATTTTACGGGAAAACGGCACACGCTTTTGCGCAGATGGAAAAGTATTTACCATCGGCGGCAGGATCTCGGCAAACGGTGAGAGCGAGTACGAGGGCCTTTTCGGTACGATCACGGAGATCCGCAGCGGTGCAGACCGCGAAACGGAAAACGATGTGCCGGATATCTACTGTGATTTTGAGATACCCGCCTCGGAGGAAATGCTCCGCAAGCTGGAGGCACGGTTTTCCGGTCTATACGGAGAGACAAAAACCATAGACGACATCAGCCTTGACTGCGTGATCATGTCTCCCGATATGCTTGAGCCGCTGGATACGCCGCCCGGGAAGCGGGAAGGTATACGCAAAGATATGGATGCTGCGGCAGACATCTTTGCCAAGGTGCTCCAAATGTCGGACGAAGATCTGCGCGCCCTGCGCGCCTTTCCGGTATCGCCTACTAAGGATGAAGCTGCATGGGAGGTCGTGACAGAGGTTTGCGGTCTCGGCGGCTGTGATATGCGTGCCTATTCGTTCGAGGATGAACGGAGCGCACGGGTGTTTGCTGCGCTGATGGAGCATACCGGCTGCCGCCTTCGCTATGATACGGCTTGTCCGAGCTGCTATGCCGAGTACCAAAAAGACAGATTAAAAGAAAGTGAGGACCTGTAAATGAGCCTGCGCGATAAAATGCTTGCCGTGATCGACGATGTGAACGGCAGCGTTGCCGAGCGCGAAGAGCTGGTGGAGATGATCGCCATTGCCCTTCTGACCCGCAAAAACCTATTTGTATTGGGCGAGCCCGGTCAGGCCAAGAGCTATGCCATCAACCTTTTTCGCCGGCACATCACCGGCGCACGGCAGTTTGAACGCCTGCTCTCCAAGCAGAGCGATGAGGAACAGCTTTTCGGGCGCGTCGATCTATCCAGCCTGATCCCCGGCAGCATCCCGGACTCTGCGCTGGAGAATGATGATATATACCAAAACTTGCGCTTTGATCTAAATTGCGCGGTAGACGGCTTGGGGCAGAGTAAGAATGCGCTTGAAACCTTCACCATGCTGGGCAAAGCCGCGGACAAGCTGGAGACCTATCGTAAGGCCGTGGCACTGCTGCATCGTAGCGAGCCGGTCGTGCAGACCTCCGGCAAGATCCCGGAGGCGGACATCGTGCTGCTCGACGAGATCTTCAAGTGCAATGACGGCGTGCTCAACTCGCTTTTGACTGCGCTCAACGAGCGCAAGTACACCAATGAGGGTCGTACATATCCCATTCCCACGGTCTCCTTTTTCGCGGCGTCCAATGAGATCCCCAATTTCAGCGACCCACAGGAGAAGATCCTGGAGGCGCTGTATGACCGTTTGGAGCTCAAGGTCGTGACGGCCAACATCGAGGACCGAGATACCCGCCTTGCCGTTCTCAAAAATAAGCAGAACGGCGTCTTCGGCCAGATTTCCTCTACGATCACGCTGGAGGAGCTGGTCGAGATGCAGCGTGAGGTGGCCGCGATCCCCGTGCCGGATGCCGTGAACGAGCTGGCGGACGATATTCTCTGCGAGCTGCGTAAAAGCATGACGGTATCGGACCGCAAATACCTTGGATACTATCCCATCGCGCAGGCTATGGCATGGCTCTCCGGTCACGATAAGGTGGAGTCTACCGACCTTTTGGCGCTAAAGAATTACCTTTGGCGGCTGCCTGCCGACCGGGAGAAGGTGGAAAGCGTTCTGAACCGCCTGTGCGTTAATCCCATGCAGGAAAAGACGGACAATCTCCGAGCTATGGCGCTGGAGTCTCAGTCTGACTTCAAGGAAGCCTGCGGCGACGGACGGGCAGATCTCGCCCGCAAGGCGTTTATCAAGCTGCGCGGGGAGCTGATACGGCTTTACCAGAAGCAGTGCGAGCTTCGCGCTGCCGCGCATTCGGATGGTGAGATAGCCTTGACGGACAGCCTGCTCGCCGACCTTGAGGGTATCAGCCGACAAGCCCATGAGGAGACCGGCTTTACCTATACGCCGCTTTCTGAGATCGCGGCGCTGAACTGAAATCTTAAAACGATAACATTTTATATGGAGGCATGAAGCTATGCTGAATCGAATCATTCTGATGGGAAGACTCACGCGCGACCCGGAGCTGCGGAAAACGCAGTCGGATACGCCGGTCTGCTCCTTTTCTCTTGCCGTTGACCGCGATTATAAGAAGGACGGCGAAAAAAAGGAAACGGACTTTATCGACATCGTGGCATGGCGTTCTACCGCCGAATTTGTGAGAAACTACTTCGCAAAGGGCCGCATGGCCGTGGTGGAGGGGCGTCTTCAGATCCGTGAGTGGACCGACAAGGAGGGCGGCAAGCGCCGCAGCGCGGAGGTCATCGCCGACAACGTGTATTTTGGCGACTCCAAACCGAAGAACGGAGGCGAAAATGTTCCGGCGTTCAATGGGACGCCCGGCGAGGATGCGGAATACGCCGTGCCGCCCAGCGGCTTTGCACCGGACTTCGGCGAAGAGAATGGCGGACTGCCATTCTAAGAAAAATGGAGAGGGAGGGCAGGCTGCCCTCCCTCCCGCACATACACATACGAAGGAGAATAAAATATGCCAAACTGTGCTATCTGTAAGAAATCTGTGACCACGGGCATCGTGCTGTGCGGACACTGCGCCAAGGGCCTTGCGCCGTACACGCTCTCGACGGACCTCGCGTGGTTCATCGACCAGTTATCCGAGGAGATCGTGCTGAACCATGCTATCTACGCCTGTGCCATGTGCGCGGTGCCGACTTGCACCAGCCAAGTCAGCGGCATGACCTGCCGCAACGGTGTCAAGGCGTGGCTGCTGAATCGGGCGGAGCAATTCTTCCCCGCAAAGGCGGCGTGATGGAGGGGCACGATGAAAGAAAACATCTTATCCAGGCTCTTGACCGAGTGTCCCTTTTCTGAGGTATTTGAGGATATGGAGACTGTGGAGGGCTGCTCCTTTCCGGTCCCTCGGCGCAAGATCGGACACATTCGCGCCGACTACGACGGCTGGCGCTGGTACAATACCGCGTGGCCGTGCCATAAGGCGCTTGCCACACCGGAGGTCTGTGCGGAAATTGACCGCGTTTACGATGAGCTGACTGCTCCGGATGCCTTAAAGGATCTTGCGGCGCTGCGTAAATTCTGCGCCGATCACATGGACGCCTGTATCTCAAAGGAATATGAGGATGAGTTCAGCTTTTACTATGTGGGCGAACGCTGTAATTTCTGGATCAGGCTCATTACCCGCAGGAGAGACTACAATATGTACTTAAATGCCTACATCAAAGAGCATGATAATCAGAAATATTTTGATTATTTAGAACGGCTGCGGCAGAGCGGAGAGACAAATATGTACGGCGCTGCGCCCTATCTGCAAGCCGAGTTTCCTGAGCTTCGCTATGATCGAAACAAGGCAGGAGATATTCTCTTGGCGTGGATCAGAACCTTTGATAAGAGGGAGGACGGCACGTCATGCTGAAGCCTTATCAGACCATTGAGGATGCTTTAGCTTCTCCATGGGCGCGGCAACCGCAGGCAGAACGCTTGGAACGGACTGACCGCGTGCTGCGCTCAACCAAGCTGGAGAATAATATCTATCATGACCTGCGCGCTGAGGACACCGCTATGGACGAGATCGAGCGGAGTGCAGGGGAAAAGCTGAGATCCTTTCCCGCACTGTCACAGGATGTATTCCAGTCGTTTTATTCCCTGATGCCCCGGCGCAATGACGAGACGGCACTCTCTTCAGCGGCGCGTAAATTCAACGCGCCGATCCTGGAGCATGTCACGCAGAGTGAGGAGTACCCTACGCTCAAGGAGGTGTGCGAGGGGCGCGAGCTCCCAGCCTACGAAGCGGCACTCGAATTTGTGTCTACCGTGTCTGATGAGCTGGACGAGCTGATGCGTCAGCTCGGCGGGAAGAAAGGCGCGCTGAACACGCTGGAAAAGCTCGAGCAGGCGCAGGAGGCCGCAGCACAGCGGCTCACGGAATTACTGGAGAAGTATGATGCCGCCCATCCGGACGATCCCTCCCTGAACAGAGACGTGATAAAAGCTGCCAATGAAGCGGAAAGCAAGCGCCGGCAGGTGGAGGCGGTCACCAAACTCATCGACAACAGCGCGATGCAAAGCAAGGAAGCTGTAGGCGGTATCGTCCGTCATGCTCTGTCCGCCGCGTCCGAAAAGGCTGAGGAGGTGCAGAGCATCATCGGCGCATGGAGCAATGAGCCCGGCAACCTTCAAAGGACACCGGAAAACAAGGCTCTTTTGGAGCGTGTCCGAGCCAGCGACATCCTGCGAGACATCGCAAAGTATCTTGGTCGCTTTCGAGAAATTTTCGCGCAGGGAAAGCGGAACGGATACACCCACGGCCGTGGCGAAAAGTATTCGCTGGAGCTTGGCAGCGACCTCTCCCGCGCGCTGACCTCGGAGCTTGCCATGCTGGCGGCACCGGAGACGCTGCCACTGTTCCTGCGAAAGTATCAGCGTCGGCAGATAAAACAATATCGCCGCCGTGAGCCGATCTATAAGGGGGCGGGCGCTATGATTTGTTGCCTCGATGAATCCGGCTCCACCGCGGGCGAATGCGCCGCATGGGACAAAGCCGTTGCGCTGACGCTGCTGGATATTGCGGAGAGCGAGGGACGCAAATTTGCCCTTATTCACTTCTCCGGCCCCGGCAGATTTCAGACGGACCGGTTTCTTCCGAAGCAGGCAACGGTGGAGGATAAGCTGCGTGCGGCTGAGACCTTTCTTGACGGCGGCACGGATTTTTGTACGCCGATGAACGAAGCTCTGCGGCTGATGCAGGAGGAGGGCTTCGACAACGCTGATATTGTGTTCATCACCGATGGTGAGTGCCTTCTGCCGGAGGAGTACATCTCAAATTTGCAGAAGGAACAGTCTGTGCGCCGCTTTACGATCACGGGCATTTTGCTGGATCAAGGAAATGCAGGCATGGACTTCAGCTTGAAGCCATTCTGCCAAAATATTTACCGTACCAGCGAGTTGACGGGCGAGGCCATCGTCCGTGAGCTGGTGAATGGCCATGTTTGAACGTGACATATTTTATATGTCACGAAACCTGAGACAACCGCATTTATATATCGCCCCAATATAATACCAACGCCAGAGGAATCCCTTGTATTTCTCTGGCGTTCATTTGCCAAAGGGGGGGCATTAGGAGCCAAATCCATACCCTACCATTGATGCAGAGACAAGTGTAACGTTCATTACAAACGCAAAGAAGCATAGTGGTTTTTATCTACCGATT
>ERZ835109.2337-NODE-2337-length-12426-cov-5.043570_pt1 | contig 12426 bp, 8 predicted proteins | sample MGYA00519946_ERZ835109 | MGnify/ENA primary metagenome ERZ835109 (study PRJEB31850, sample SAMEA3708771) | human gut metagenome | biome: human gut; feature: human-associated habitat; material: faeces | place: China | collected 2014 ...
GGAGTCCACCATCATCTCCCACGGCATGCCCTATCCGCAGAATGTGCAGACCGCTCTGGAGGTCGAGCGCATCATCCGCGAGAACGGCGCCGTCCCCGCTACCATCGCCATCATCGGCGGCCGCCTGAAGGCCGGTCTGACCGCAGAGGAGATCGAGTACTTCGGCAAGAAGGGCACCGCCATCGCCAAGGCCTCCCGCCGCGATCTGGCTGTCCTGTGCGCCCGCGGCGAAGACGGCGCAACGACCGTCACCACCACGATGATCATCGCCCACATGGCCGGCATCAAGGTGTTCGCCACCGGCGGCATCGGCGGCGTGCATCGCGGTGCCGAGACGACCATGGACATCTCCGCCGACCTCGAAGAGCTGGCCTCTACGCCCGTTATGGTCGTCTGCGCCGGTGCAAAGTCCATTCTGGACCTCGGCCTGACCCTTGAGTACCTCGAGACCCACGGCGTGCCCGTCATCGGCTACGGCACGAAGGAGCTGCCCGCCTTCTACACCCGCAAGTCCGGCTTCTCCGTCGACTATGAGATCGACACGCCGGAAGAGCTGGCCAAGGCCTTCAAGACCCAGCACGAGCTCGGCCTGCGCGGCGGCATGCTCGTGACGAACCCGATCCCCGAGGAGTACTCCATGGATCCGGACGTCATCAACAAGGCCATCGACGAGGCCATCGAGGAAGCCAAGGCTGCCGGTATCCACGGCAAGGCCACGACGCCGTTCCTGCTCGCGAAGGTCAAGGACCTGACCGGCGGCAACAGCCTCGCCTCCAACATCCAGCTCGTCTACAACAACGCCCGTCTGGCCGCGAAGACCGCCGCTGCCTACTGCGCGCTGTAAGCGAAGCAAGACCTTTTTCCCCGGGCGCAAATGCGTCCGGGGATTTTTGCAAAATCGATTGCTTTTTTCCGGCTGTTCCGGTATAATGGTAGCCGATTTTCCACACAAAGGAGCCACGAACTTGACGCCACTGTTTCTGCATGGGGCCGCCTCCGCCGATATGACCGGCTGGAGCGCCGTTCTCTCCGCCCTGCTGGACGGCCTGAAGGACGGCCTGCTGAGCATCCCCATTTTATTTCTCGCCTATCTCCTCATGGAGCTGCTCGAGCGCAGCAGCCGCCTGAACGAAGGCCTGCTGCGCCGCTATTCTCGCCGGGCCGGTCCCGCGCTGGGCGGCCTGCTCGGCATTGTGCCGCAGTGCGGTATTTCGGGCGCGGCAGCAACACTGTTTTCCACCGGCACCATTACCGTCGGTACCATGCTGGCTGTATTCTTCGCCACATCGGACGAGATGCTGCCCATCCTTCTCTCCTCCCTGACGGAGAGCTCCGGGATTACATGGAAGGCCATCGCACTCATTGTTCTTTCCAAGGCCGCCGTCGGCATCGTGCTCGGATATCTGGCCGATCTGTTGTTCGGCCGTTGGTTCCGCGCGCAGAAGAGCATCCACAGCTTCTGCGAACGCGAGCACTGCGACTGCGACGAAGAAGAGGGCAGCGTGTTCCTCGCCGCCCTGCGCCACACGCTGAAGATCGCCGTCATGCTCATCGCGGTGAACTTCGCGCTGAATCTGCTGTTCCATTATATCGGCGTGGAACGCCTGTCCGGCACGGTGCTGAACCGCCCCGTCCTTGGAGAGCTCATCCTCGCTCTGTTCGGCCTCATCCCGAACTGCTCCGTTTCCGTCGTCGTGACGGAGTCCTACCTGAGCGGCGTGCTCGGCCTTGGCGGCCTGTTCGCGGGCCTGCTGTCCAATGCCGGGATCGGCCTGCTCGTGCTGCTGCGCACGAACCGGAACTGGAAGGAAAACGCCGCCGTCGTTGCCATTCTCTATGGCTTCAGTGTGCTGGCGGGCATCGCCGTCACGCTGCTGGCCGGCTGAAAAAAACCGAGGGAGACTGTGCAGCCGCACAGTCTCCCATTTTTACACGTTTATTCACAGATGCAGCTTCGGGCGCAGGCGGACGTGATAATAGATCTCCAGCCGCGCGATAAGCACGTCATAGATCACGAACGTCACGTTTGCCAGCACAAGGAGCACGGCCAGCATGGCCTTTCCCATGCCCGCAAAGTCCTCCATGACAGCCGTCAGATGGAAGACATAGAGCATCAGGCCATAGGCCGCAAAGACCGCCGCATTGACATACACAAGCTTGACCGCCCACGCAGCCGCGCGCACGCGCAGCCTGCCGATGAGCTTTCGCAGCATGGGATAGTAGCCGAAGAACACGAACAGTACGGCCGCTTCCTTCTCCGGCGCCAGCAGCGCGGCCAGAGCGGCCACGGCGGCGTACCACAGCAGGCCCCATTTCCAGCCGCACTCGCAGTAGACCGGGATGAGCACGAGCGAGGCCAGCACCGGGCAGGCGATGGAGGCAAACGGCACCGTTCCGCCGAGGAACATCAGCGCGACCGCCAACGCGGCAAGCACACCGCACAGGGCCATCCGAGCCGCCGCGCCGCGCTTACGCATGGTGCTCTCCGCAGGCGTTGTCCTTCAGCAGACGGTATTTGATCTCCCAGAGCTTCTGAGAGAGGTCCACATAGTAGGTATGCGGGTTGTCAAATCGCTTGACCTCGTCCCAAAGTGTGTCGACCTGCTCCCGGCAATAGGAGCGAATTTCGTCGAGCGTCGGAAGCTGGTAGACGAGCTCGCCGTTCCGGAACACGGGGACCTGCAGCTCGCGGGCATGGAAGTTATAGACCTTCTTGCGCTTCCAAGTCGCCTCCGGATCGAAAATTTCCAGATCCTCGCCGTCGTTCACGGTCTCGTCGTGCAGGCAGAGATAGTCCGCAATGGCCTTGCCCGTGTCCGCGCCGTAGAAGCGGTAGAGCTTTTTGAAATGCGGATTCGTGATCTTGCCGACGTTCTCGGAAATTTTGATCTTCGGCTCGATTGTCCCGTCCGGACGCTCGACAGCCACGAGCTTATATACGCCGCCGAACACCGGCTCGCTCTTGGCCGTGATGAGGCGCTCACCGACGCCGAACATGTCGATCTGTGCGCCCTGCCGCAGCAGGTCCTGAATGAGGTATTCGTCCAGCGAATTCGACACGGAAATTTCACATTCCGGCCAGCCGGCCTCGTCGAGCATTTTGCGGGCCTTCTTCGTCAGGTACGTCATGTCGCCAGAGTCGAGGCGGATGCCGCACTTGCGGATGCCGAGCGGACGCAGCACCTCGTTGAACGCGCGGATGGCGTTCGGCACACCGCTCTTGAGCGTGTTGTAGGTGTCGACGAGCAGAACGGCGTTCGTCGGGTACAGCTCGCAGTAGCGCTTGAAGGCCTCATATTCGCTGTCGAACATCTGCACCCACGAATGGGCCATCGTGCCGCCCGCGAACACGCCATAGAGCTGATCGGAGATCGTGCAGGCCGTGCCGTCGCAGCCGCCGATATAGGCAGCCCGGGCGCCGGAGATGGCGGCGTCCGTGCCCTGTGCCCGGCGGGAACCGAACTCCAGGATCACGCGCCCCTCCGCCGCCCGGACAATGCGGTTGGTCTTGGTGGCCACAAGGCTCTGGTGGTTGAAGATCAGCAGCAGGAAGGTCTCCACCAGCTGCGCCTGAATAGCCGGAGCCCGGACAGTGATGATCGGCTCCCGGGGGAAGATGGGAGTACCCTCCGGGATGGCCCAGACGTCACCCGTGAATTTGAAATCGCGGAGATAGTCCAGGAACCGCTCGGAAAACAGATCCTTGCTCCGGAGATATTCAATGTCCTCCTCAGAAAAATGCAGATCCTGAATATAGGCGATGATCCGCTCCAGACCGGCGCAGATGGAATAACCGTTATTGCATGGGTTGCTGCGGTAAAATGCATCGAAAATGACGGTTTCGTTGGCATCTTTCTCCCGGAAATAGCCCTGCATCATCGTCAGTTCATACAGGTCGGTCAATAGGGTAAGGTTTCTTGGCTCCATAATATTCTCCTTTGTATCGACGGAAACGGGTCGTTGAATTATCATTTCCTCCGTATCCAACGTAGAAAAGGTTTAATGTGTTGTAGTTTTTAAAGATGCCGTCGCGCCACTGACTACGAGTGAAAAGATCATCTGGGTATTTAGGGTCATTGGCAGCCCAAAAACAATTCAAGTCACTCAAGCGATCGTACTTCCCTCCTTGCATCACCATACAAGTGCGGTAACTAACCTCATAATTCCCCGCCAATCGCTGCTGATACCACATAGTCAATCCATCCGGCACGATCAATTCTAACGTATCTGTACGTTCTATCACCTGCAAGGCATGGGATGCATCTTCTATCTTCCATTGTTGTGCAAACGCATTTTCGCATTGTGCAAACAGCACTACACTATCCAAGAGAAATAAAGTAATCAAACTGTAGCTAATAAAAAATCGCTTCGTCATTACGGTATTAGTTTAAAGATAATTCTTCCGGATACAAAGAAACCCCTCTTTTCGAAAAAAGAGGGGCTCAAATTGTACAAAATATCTCAAATAATGTATTGACCGGGATTTTGTATTACCAAGCTTCTACCACTTTTTCAGCAGCCGGATGCAAATACCAATCCTTGTTATCAGCTCCATTGCTAGTCACCCAAGCACGGAATTCAGGATAAGCGTTATCAAAAAGCACCTTTTCATAAGCATGTTTTACGCCAACAGGAACTTTAATTCCCCAAACAAAACCATTCTTATTACAATATGGAACACCTTCCATCATTTCACCGGCTGAATCAGCTTCGTAATTAGTATAAAGATAAGAAGGTCTATAGCCTTTCATGTGAATCTCTTTATTCGTATTTGTCACAATAAAGAAATTCTGATTATGAGTATCAGTAATAAGAGCACGATAAGCTTTCAATTGATCCAAATCTTCAGTAAGACTAGTACGAACCTTAGCTCCCAAAATAATTTCTGCACGCAACATGCCTTGTCCCGGATTTATAAAACCTTTTGTAGTCTGGAAGAAATTAGTATTATCACCCAAAGCACTCAAACCATCCATTATGATAACCGGACTACCGTGTTCCGTGTCTACCGTAACTTTACAAAATTGCGATTTTCCAAAGAGTTGCTGTTGAGGCATTTCTGCTTTCATTTCCCCAGTAGCAAGTTCGGTTTCTTTTCCTTGTCCTTCTTTCAAAAGAATACGGGTTGCAACAGTCTCTATATACTTTTTATCCAAGCCACCTAATACTACACCTAATTTAATAGGATATCTACCGCCTTTAGCACGAATATCCAAAGTCAACTTCAATCCTTCTTTATATCCCTGACCAGCTTCGAACCATTTTTCAGCCTGACATTCGGTTACTTTCAAATCGTACTCAAAAACAACATCGTTCAAATCATTGTCTTGACCTGGTTCAATCGGCCAATTGTCTTCAAACATAGCAACGCCTGTATTATGATAGAAAAACCATCCATCATCTTCCTCACTAGTTACCGCCACCGCATCTTCAGGTACAGTTATTGCTACAGTCTCGCCACTCCGAGTCACGCTATTTATCGGAAATGATGCTGTTTTATCTGTTCCATCAGAATACTTCAAATAAATATTGGCACAGTGAATAGGCACATTCAATTCCAAGTCTTTCTCTCCATCAACAAGCAGGCCACTCACCAACAAACTTCTTTCCTGATTTTCTGAATCCCAATACAAATCAACCGCTACAGGCTTACTTGAATAAACTTTAGCAGAGACAGTACGACTAGTTGCAAAATCAAACCCTGCCGGAATAACATACTGTGGGTAATCATCTCCTCCTCCATTATCCACTATCCCCTCTTCATTGTTACTGTCTGTACAAGCAACAACCAACATCGTCCCCATAAGGACATACATCAAACTTTTAATTTTCATCTTAATCTAATTTTTAAATTTATTGTTTGTTTTAGTTTCCCATGAAAGCTCTACCTTATCACACCCATATCCGAACCCTATATGTTAACTTATCGAAAATATAATTAACGCTTAATAGTATTTTAGACGTCCTTATTCGTAATTTCAATCCTTTCCATCGAAAATAATCACAAGAGCTCAAATATAGCTCAAAAGCCCTGTTCATAAACAATGGATAATATATACAAGTTATTTAGTATATTTGCATCAGACAGAACATTCAATACAACAAATATAGAACTTTTGTTTTGAATATACAAGTTTTATAGATTAAATATCAAGGGAAATGGATCAAGTACTGTATGGTATAGATTACATAGAATATTATTTCTATTGGATATATTACAAGTTTATTGGCTATCCTTTAATCATAAGAATATGCTCAATTGCGGTAATGTTTTGTATTATTGCGTACTTGTTTCTCCTATTCCATATTATATATGGTATATTCAAAAGGCGGAAAGAGAAGCGAAGATACAACAAAGCTTTCGACAAATATTACGAGGAAATGAAATCTATCTCGCTAGATTCTAACACATTAAGTGAAGAGGAAATCGCAGACAGATTACAGTATGATACGAAAAAACGTCCCAAGCCTAATGAATTACGTATTATCACTCAACTATTAACAGAAATCAAGAGTGTACATGAAGATGACATCCATGAACTAAACTATCAAACGATTCAAACCGTATTCCAGATCACGCGTTTCCTTGAACGCGAACTTCAATTCGGCTCCAAAAGAGCAAAGATACAAGCGCTGAAACTTATTCAATCCATCAACGGATATGCCTCTGAAGCGGTATTGGTGCGCTTCCTCTATCATCGTGAAATAGAATTGAGGAACTCTGCACGCTACACTTATATGTGGCTAAGCCAGGGAGATCCGTTCCGTTTCTTCGACGAAGACATCGGCATGAAGTTGAGACAATGGGATATGATGGAATTGCATGCCATCTTGGAACACCGCAAGAAGGTGGGATATAACACACCGAGCTTTATAAAATGGGTGAATACTTCGGCCGAAGAGAATGTTAAGATATTCTTTATCAACGAAATCCGGTTATATAATGAAACCGATAGTGCTCCCATTCTGGCTAAACAAATCAACGCACGCTCTACCGAAATCCGGGGCGAAGCGATCAGAACTTTAGGAAAACTAAAATATAAAGAGATCGAGCCCAAGCTGATTGAAATGTATCATGTGCAACCGGAAGAAGTCAAACGACAAATCATTTCGGCTGTTGCAGACCTGAAAACAGATAAAGCATTAGGATTTCTTTACAATGCTTATGATGAAGCAGACAACTGGGGGACAAAACGTATCATCCTGAAAGCCCTCTATGAATACAGTGCAATGGGAAGAAAAACATTCGATCAATTGGAAAGAAAAGCTGATTCCCACACAGCTATATTGTTTGCCCATACCAAGCATCCGTTAATCAACCAGTTAATTTAGAGAATATGAGAGATATAATATTTACATTCTTCAATTATTTCGTATTCTTTTATACGAGTATGCTGGCGATATTCTTCGTCACATTCGCCTTCCTCTCTTTCATTTCTCTGAAACGGAGAAAAGATTACTATGTGGAAAGTTATATGCGGAAAACAATTAAAGAATCTCCCTATACACCGGGTATTTCGGTAATTGCCCCTGCTTTCAATGAAGAAAAGACAATCATTGATAACGTGAACTCTATGCTCGCATTGGAATACCCACTTTTCGAGGTGGTGATTGTAAATGACGGAAGCACGGACAGTACGTTGAAGAAGATGATTGAACATTACGAACTGATAGAAGTTCCCTATGCCTATATTGAGCGAATCAAAACCAAACCGTTCAGAAGACTCTTCAAATCTACCAGTCCGAAATACAGTCGGCTCATCGTTGTAGACAAAGAGAATGGAGGAACCAAGGCGGATGCATCCAATGCAGGTATCAATGTTTCTTCATATCCTTATTTCATCTGTACGGACGTAGACTGTATCTTAGAGAAATATGCTCTTTACCGCTGTATATCGCCCATCATATCTTCCGATAAACAGGTAATCGCAGTCAGCGGAACGATGTTGATGGCAAACGGATGCGTAGTGAAAGACGGGCAGATAGTAGACGTGAGAACTCCGCGTACTCCGATTCCGCTTTTCCAGAACCTCGAATACATGCGTTCCTACCTGATTGGTAAGATGGGATGGTCTGCAATCAATGGTATGCCGAATGTTTCCGGTGGATTCGGTCTTTTCGACCGTTCCGTAGCCATTGCAGCCGGAGGATACGACGGTACTTCCTTTGCAGAAGATATGGACCTCATTACCCGCATGGTAGGATATATGTGCGACTTCTCCCGTCCTTATAAGATTATTCAGATTCCTGATACTTGCTGTTGGACAGAAGGACCTCCCAACTTGGCGATGCTTTACCGTCAACGTACCCGTTGGGCACGAGGATTGTTCCAGACACTTAGTATCCACCATAAGATGATCTTCAAGAAAACATATAAACAGATGGGATTGCTGACTCTGCCTTATATGTTCGTATTTGAGTTTCTGGCACCCATCATCGAGCTTACCGGTTTGATCGTATTTATCTATCTGGCCTTTACAGGAGCGGTCAACTGGAATACGGCGTGGATGATTTACCTGACGATCTATACGTTCTGCCAGTTCCTTTCCATCGTCGTTATTACCTACGACTATTACGTCGGGATGCTTTATAAAAGAGGATACGAATATCTGTGGATTATCATAGCGTCCATATTGGAGCCCATCTTCTATCATCCCATCATCACTTTCTGTTCATTGAGAGGATACCTTAGTTATCTGACCAATAGAGACTTCAAGTGGAAGAATATGGAACGTAAAGGATTCAAGCAGAAAGAAGAAAATACGGATGATGCTGAAACAGCGGCTATGAAGCCTGAACCGGCTACGATTTAAACAAGAAAGAAAGATTAAAGACAAGATAGAATGAACAGAGAATTTCTCCATAAGATCACCTTATTAGGTTGTCTGTTTTTGCTGATAACCTCTTCCTCCGGAACCGATAATGGATTCCAGACGCCGGAGCAATATGCCCAAATTGTGCAGGAGCATTTTGCGAACGAGGAATGGGAAGCAGGAAAAGAGCTGTTGGAGGAGGGCCTTCAGAAATACCCGAATGTTTCTGACCTTGAATGGCTCATGGGCAAATACTGGTTTCACGAAAAGAATTATGACCAGTCGCGTTATCATCTTGTTAAAGCAATAGACGACAATTATAACAACGTCAATGCCAAACACCTGCTGGTAGACGTGGAAGATATTACCGAAAACTACTCCAGTGCCATTTGCTACGTTAATGAGTTGCTGGAAGTGAATCCGTATTGGAGAGGCTTATGGCGAAGGAAGATTGAACTATACCGCAAGCAGAACAACGATGTGGAAGCGGATCGCCTGTTGAAACGAATCAATCAGATTTACCCGAACGATACCATTCTAAGGAAGGATTACATCTACAGCATGGAAGTAGGCTACCAACAAATGAAAAAAGGCGGTAACCGGAAAGAAGCGATCGAGAGACTGACGGAGCTAATCAAGGTATCTCCGCAAAACGAAGAATATTACCTGGACATCATCAACCTGCATCTGCAGGAAGGAAACCGGGAGGCTGCTCTAGGCTGGTCCTCCAATGGTTTGGCTGCCATACCGGGAAGCGGCGCCCTCATCGTCAAAAGGGCAAGTATCCTCAGTGAATTGGCGCGTTATCCGGAAGCACTGGCATTTATACGCGAGCAAATGAAGAGAAACAATAGTCCTGCCATACGGCGTATGTACAACGACTTATTGATGGAAGCTGCCCGTGCAGAGAAACAGCGGGACCCTTATGTATTATATGGCATGGCCTATGAAGGAGGCAACAAGAACAAGGAAGCATTAGACTATTTATTGAACACTTCCGTCACCCGCGGATATACCGACGATGCCCTCTTCTATATCAGAGAGGCTAAAAAACAATATGGCAACAATGATAAAGGAATTCTCTATAAAGAATATATGCTTTATCGCCAGATGAATGAGGATGATCTTGCCTATTCAACGCTGAAAAAGATGTACGAGATGTATCCTGATGATTATGACATTACGCTTGCCATGAGCGCGCAGCACATGAAGAAAGCTGAAAAACTGATGGAACTCGGTCTGTATGCGGAAGCATTGCCGCACGTATTGTTTGTATCTCAAAAACATGTAGACAACGACGTGAACGGTGCCGCATGGGAAAAAGCCTTGAGTTGCTATATCAATATGAAACGTTACAATGAAGCACTTGCCACATTGGATACCATCACCCTTCACTTCCCGGATTACGAGAACGGTACGTTGAAAAGGGCCTTTATTCTCGATAAAATGGACAAAACCGAGGAGGCTTTGCAACTATATTTGTCTGCCATCGAGCAGAGCGACGAGGATATGCGTATCTTCTACGTCATCGGATACGAGGAACTGGCAGTGCCCTACATCAAAAAGTGCATGGAAGCCGGAGCTACGAAGAAAGCATACGAAGAAGCCATCAAACTGGTCAGCCTGAATCCATCGAGCGATCTTGGATTACGGTATGCCATTAACTCGTCCGGTTTACTCGGAAAATACGATGAATTCGAGAAATATACAGCGCAAGGAATCAATTACTATCCTGAAGAACCGTTCTATCAGGCAAAGAGGGCTACTGTTCTTGAACGCGACAAGAGATACGAAGCTTCTTTGGAATTCCTGAAACCGATACTCAATAAATACCCGAGCAACAAAGAGATTATAGGCGCATTCTCACAAAGCAGCGAATATCGTGCCCTGCAACTGACAAAGGCGAAAGAACCCGAAAAAGCTCTCGCTGTTCTTGATACAGCTTTGCTTTACGACAGCCAGAACAAGTCGTTGAAATACACCAAAGGCGTGGTATATGAAGCCAACAGACAAGCGGATTCAGCCTATTATTATCAAAAGTATTACGAGCCTTCCATCATGGAATACCGTTCTTTCCAACGGCACTTATCGGGCCTTAGAAGCATGATGCTCAAGAATGAGATCGCTTTGACCTACCTGCGTGCACGCTACGGAGAAGAAGACATCATTACCTCCGTTGCCACCGCCGAATACACCCGAAAAGGCCAGAAGAACAGCTACACGGGACGTCTCAACTATGCAGGACGAAGCGGCTCGGCAAGCGACAGCATGGAGGCTGAAGAACAGACACCGGGAGGGGTCGGCATCCAGGTACAGGGAGAATGGACGCATCACTTCTCACCGAAGTGGAGCACTACGGTCAATGCCGCCTTTGCTACCAAATACTTCCCGGATATTACCGCCGATGTTGCCATACGGCATTATCTCAAGAATGACTGGGAAATAGGAGCACATGTGGGATACAGACGTGTAGCTGCCTATACGAAACGTTATGAATGGAACGACGAATTCTTTGCAGGAGGCACCGGAGATAACGGTTATCTATTTACCGGCTGGAATGAGTCAAAGACCAACCTGCTCACCGTAGGTGGAGAATTAGCCAAAACTATCGAAGTCGTTCGCCTCAACACGAAGCTGGATATGCATTTCTTCAATTCCAACTTCTACTACAATGCACAGATTGGTGCCAAATACTTCCCGGCTAATGACGGAAAGACGAATATCAACGCCATGGCAAGTATCGGATCGGCCCCGGAAACGGCTGTATTGGATTACGCGCTGCCCGGCTCTTTCTCACACACCAATACAATGGTAGGACTGGAAGGCCAATACATGGTCAGTCCTAATATTACCATAGGTCTGATGGGTACTTGGAATACCTATTATAACCAGACCAACACCGTGCGAGGGAGTAGTCCGCTCAACCCGATAGAATCCATATCGACACGCTATAAAAATTTATATAACATCTATGCACAAATTTACATTTCATTCTAATGGGTTTTGTCCCCTATTGGCAGGAATGATATGCATTTGCTACCTTATATCCGGCTGCCGTATGCAGGCGCGCACAGATATGTTTCCCTCCAAGGAAGGTTATCTCGTCACTATCGGCGAAGACCCGACCGATAAAGATACACGGTGGGCCAAATACCTGTACGAGCACCTTAAGAAGCGTGCTAACGACGATGAAATGGTCGCTTTCGGAATATCTGAGAAAGAGATGTGGCGCATCATCATACAAATAGACCCTACGTTGCAAAACGGATTTAAAATAGCCTGCAAAGGTTCCGACATACGATTAACAGCCTCGGACAACAAACAAATGTTATGGCTTCAATACCAACTGATAAAGAAAATCAGCAAGGAAGATCCCCGAATAGACGGTTCCGACCTTCCGCCAGCCATTATCCATTTAAAAGATACCTGCGGCTCTTTTGCTTTCGACTATCAGAGTATCTATTCTCCCGCCGGCCTGAACCCCGACAACACAGGAGTGATCGGGCTGGACGACTTCGACAACAGTTGGGGAATATGGGGGCATAACCTACGGAAAGTATTAGGAGCCAATACAGAGAAAGTATACGCCACCATAAACGGAAAGGCGAATGAT
>ERZ835109.2343-NODE-2343-length-12413-cov-14.023547_pt1 | contig 12413 bp, 10 predicted proteins | sample MGYA00519946_ERZ835109 | MGnify/ENA primary metagenome ERZ835109 (study PRJEB31850, sample SAMEA3708771) | human gut metagenome | biome: human gut; feature: human-associated habitat; material: faeces | place: China | collected 2014 ...
CCGAATAGTCCGGCGGGGAAAAAAGCCCCTGCGGGGCTTTTTTAGATGCGCGGCTTGCGTGATCCACCTGCGCCCATAAAAAAACCGCCGACGTAGAGATACGTCGGCGGTTTTCTGTTTGCAGAGGATGGCGTGGCTGCTCTCGGGGGCGGGCAGGATGTCCTCTCGCTGGTTTGGCGGGGTTTTATCGCGTCATTGTCCTGAAGTCAAGAGGAAAATTTCAATTTTCACTGTTTTTGAAGAACCATGTTTTTGATTTATGAAAACAGCACAAAAAAATGAAAAATATTAGACAAAATACTGTGTTGATATACTAAAGATGAGACTGAATATTGACATATCCATCTGATATATATATATATCGCCATTTTTTGTGCGATTTTTGTTGAAAATGCAGAGAAAGGATTTTTGGGATGAAACAATTGAAAAGACTTACCAGCGTTTTGCTGGTTCTGGGAATAGTTTTAGGGCTGATGCCCCTGTCTGCATTTGCGGCAGAGCCAGAGGACACAGCAGAAAAAACTTTTCCGGTAACAGTGTCGGATAACGGCGGTGAAGATACTTATATCTTTAAGCTGCTTGCTGATGGCACCGTGGAACTGAAGGAGTTTTTTACCACAGCTAAGGAAGCGGATGCAGTGATTCCTTCGCCTGTGCAGGAACATCCGACCGCGCAGAAATATCCTGTGACTTCGATTGGAATTTATGCATTTCACAACTGCGCAGCGCTGAAAAGCGTTCGAACTGAAGCGCCCATTAAGTCGATTGGAGATGGTGCGTTTGGTGGGTGCACCGGATTGACAACGGTGATACTTCCGAATTCAGTAACTTCTGTCGGAACAGCTTCGTTTTATGAATGTACAAAGCTGGAAAAGGTGCACCTTGGAAATTCAGTTCGTTCAATTGGTGATAATGCGTTTATGTTTTGCAAAAAATTGAAAAGTGTGACACTTCCGAATTCAATTATCTCGATTGGAATAGGTGCGTTTATTAGTTGCGAAGATTTGGAAAGTGTGACACTTCCGGATTCAATTATCTCAATTGGAGCAGGTGCGTTTTCGGATTGTACAGGTTTGAAAAGTGTGACGATTCCGAGTAGTGTACAGACGATAGGAGCAAATGCGTTTCACTTTGGATTTGGTGGTGAAGGAAAACAATTAGTGGAACTGCATTATACGGGAACCCAGGAACAATGGGATGAACTTAAAGCGAAAAATGATTTTAAAAATAAAAATCCCCTGTTGTATAAACCGGAGAACTTTGATTGCGCCCATACTGTGAGCTTTGACTGCGGCGGTAAGGCAGAGGGAACCAGCAAAGTGGTGGAGTATGAAGGAATTGTCACCCCGCCCGCTGATCCAATAGCGAAAGGTCACCAGTTTGATGGTTGGTATACGCAAGAAAATGGCGGCGTACCGTTTGATTTCAACCAGAAAATTACGAAAGATGTGACGGTTTACGCACATTGGAGCGTGAAGCCTGCCCCTGAGCCTCCTACTCCTACTCCTCCTACTCCTCCTACTACTCCTACTCCTACCCCTGACCCTGCTCCTACTCCTACCCCTACCCCTACCCCTGACCCTACTCCTACCCCTACTCCTACTCCTACCCCTACCCCTGACCCTACTCCTACCCCTACTCCTAATCCTGACCCTACCCCTACTCCTGACCCTGATACTGATACGGCCAAAGAGTATACTCTGACGGAAAAAGACGGTTCTCTTGTGCGTGTGACGGTTGTGGAAAATGGAACGACTGTGGATATCACAAAGAATGTGGAGCTGAAAAAAGAGGGTACGACCCAGATCGGAAAGATCTCTGCGGGCGCAATGGTTACGGTTGCGGCAAATGCGGCACCGGAAGGAATGGTCTTTGCGCAGTGGAACATCAGTGATCCGGCATTGATGGGGAACCCTGATGTAGCACACACCAGCCAGACCATGACCTTTCCCATGCCGGCGGCAGATGTGACCGTAGAGGCAATGTACGAAAGCGCGGAAAATGCCAGAGAAACCGAACTGCTGGGCAATGCCGCAATGATCGGCGCAGTGGGAATTTCGGCTGTTGTACTGGCCTATCAGGCGCATCAGCTCGGAACAGAACTCTATCTGAAATATCTGCTGCCCAGTGGGGCGGCAATTCCCCAAAACAGGATCCAGCTGGCGGAACTGCTCTGGAGGAATGCAGGAGAGCCTGTACCGGATGTAAATGCAGCGTATGAGGACATCGGCCTGAATGAGGAAGCGGCACAGCAGGCCGCACAGTGGGCCGTGGAAAACGAGCTGATGGAGCTGCCTGATGAAGAGCATACGGAGCAGTTCAAGCCGGATGAGCAAATCTCCTATGGAGAAGCCATTCGCGCATGGAAAAAAGCACAGCAGCTGAAAACGGCAGAATAAAATAGCACAAAGCGGAATCGTTCTCTCGGGCAAGGATGGAACGATTCCGCTTTTTCTTTCTATTACCCCGGCAGAAACAGCAGCGTGCCCCGGGCCGCCAGTACGGGCTGGAACAGGCAGCCCGCCAGCCCGGCGGTGAGCGCTACGACGAGAAACAGCAGTGCCAGGACCAGAACAAGCCGGGCCAGCCCGAAGCGGTGGTGCCCGGCGGGAACTTTTTTGCGCTGCATGGTCAAACCTCCCTTTGTATCAGAGCTCTGCGCCATCCTATGCCGGGCTGTGCCGATTGTGTGCGGGCGCAAAATGTGGTACACTGTTACCGACAAATCACGGAGGAACTGTTATGCTGACCATTACACTGCTGGGCACGGCGGCCACCATGCCCCTGCCGGACCGTGCCCTGACCGCCGCGCTGGCCGAATGCGGGGGCCATGCCCTGCTGTTTGACTGCGGCGAGGGCACGCAGGCGGCGGCCCGCCGCGCCGGGGTCAACCTGATGAAGCTGGATGCCATCTGCCTGACCCACTATCACGGCGACCATATCTTCGGCCTGCCGGGCCTGCTGCAGACGCTGGGCTGTCAGGGCCGGGAGCGCCCGCTGACCCTTTACGGCCCGGAGGGACTGGGGGAAATCTGGCCCGCCCTGCGCACCCTGGCCGGGCCGCTGCCGTACCCGGTCAGGGCTGTGCAGCTGGACACAGACCCCATCGACCTGACCACCCTTTCCTCCGGCTGGCCTGCGGGGGCGCAGCTTACGCCTTTCCGCACCCGGCACCGGGTGCCCAGCCGGGGCTACCGGCTCGACCTGCCCCGGGCGGGCCGCTTTGACCCTGCAAAGGCCCGGGCACTGAACGTTCCGGTGCCTGCATGGAAACTGCTCCAGCGGGGCCAGAGCATCCCGCTGGAAAACGGGGCTGTGGTCGCCCCTGCGGATGTGCTGGGCCCGGCACGCCGGGGTCTGCGGTTCGTGTTCTCGGGTGATACCGCTCCCTGCCCGGCGCTGGAACAGGCCGCGCAGAACGCCGACCTTTTCCTCTGCGATGCCACCTACCCCGACAACGAGCAGGAGGCGCAGGCGAAACAGTGGGGGCACAGCACTTTTGCGCAGGGTGCGGCCATTGCAAAAAAGGCTGGCGTGCGCCGGTTCTGGCTGATGCATTATTCGCCCATGATCCTTGAACCGGAAGCCGCCCTGCCCAATGCGCAGGCGGTATTCCCGGCGGCGGAGTGCGGCTTTGACGGCAAACAGATCATCCTGCAATATGACGAGGAAGCAACATGACAACGATCAAACTTGACCCGGGTGCAGCCCTGCTGCTGGATGCGCTCCATGGGGCGGGCCATGCGGCCTACGCTGTGGGCGGCTGTGTCCGGGACAGCCTGCTGGGGCTGGACCCCCACGATTGGGACCTCTGCACCAGCGCCCGCCCGGAGCAGGTGATGGCGCTGTTCGGGGAGGAAAAGTGCATCCCCACCGGCCTGCAGCACGGCACCGTGACGGTGAAGCAGGGCGGCAGGCTCTATGAGACAACGACCTTCCGCACCGAGGGGGCCTATTCCGATGGCCGCCACCCGGATGCCGTCTGCTTTGTGCCGGATGTGCGGGAGGATCTTGCCCGGCGGGATTTCACCATCAACGCTATGGCATACAGCACCGAGGAAGGGCTCATCGACCCCTTTGGCGGGCGGGACGACCTTGCCGCCCATCTCGTGCGGGCGGTGGGGGAGCCGAAACGCCGCTTTGAGGAGGATGCACTGCGCATCCTGCGGCTCTACCGGTTCGCGGCCCGGTTCGGCTTTGCCATCGACCCAGCCACCGGTGCTGCTGCCCGGGCACTGGGGCCGCATCTGGACTGCGTTTCGGCGGAGCGCATCCAGGAAGAACTGCTCAAGCTGCTGGCGGCACCCCGGCCCGGAAGCTATCTGGAACCCGCCGTTCTGGCCGTTGTCCTGCCGGAGCTAGAACCGGAAAAACAGCCGGAACGGTTTGCAGAACTCTGCCGTACCATCGACCGGATCGAACCAACAGCGGAGAACGTGCCCGCCCGGCTGGCGGCCCTTCTCTGCCCGCTGGGTGAAGCCGGTGCCCGTAAAGCTCTGCGCAAACTGAAATGCTCCAACGCGCTCACAGATGAGGTGACAGTGTTGGAAAGGGAAGCTCTCGGTACGCCCGGCTCCGAGATGCAGCTTACAGCCAAACGTCTTTTGGGCCGCTATGAGCTGCCGACGATCCAACGCCTGACCGCCCTTTGCAGTGCCCGGCATCCGGAACAGGCCGAGGCCTTTGCTGCCCTGCGGGCCGAGGCAGAGCAGTTGACAGCAGAAAATGCCTGCTGCCGGGTGAGCCAGCTGGCCGTGAATGGCCGTGACCTGATGGCGGCGGGGGTCAGACCCGGCCCGGGTCTGCGGCAGGTGCTGAACGCCCTGCTGGAGGCTGTCATCACTGGGCAGACACCCAACGAAAAAGACGCGCTGCTGGCTGCGGTGGCCCGATTTTCTGCGTCTTGACAAGAGAAAGAAGCTGCGGTAGTATTATACTACTGTTTTAGTGTGTTATTGAATGAGGAACGATATGACAGAAGCACAGAACACGAAGCGTCCCGGGGCACTCATCGCCATGAGCGGCGGTGTGGACAGCTCGGTGGCGGCATGGCTGATGCAGCAGGCGGGGTACGACTGCACCGGCATCACCATGCGGCTCACCCGCAACGAAACGCTGGGGCAGTCCGGTTTCCACACCTGCTGCTCCGAAAAGGATATCGAGGATGCCGCCGAGGTGGCCTTTGCGATGGATATCCCCTATGAGGTGCTGGATTTCACCGCCGACTTCCGGGAGAAGATCATCGAAAAGTTCATCCGGGTATACGAGATGGGCGGCACGCCCAACCCCTGCATCGACTGCAACCGGTATATGAAGTTCGACCACCTGCTCCGCTGGGCTGAGAGCCATGGCATGGAGTATGTGGTCACGGGCCATTACGCCCGGGTGGAGCAGGACGAGGCCACCGGCCGCTGGCTGCTGAAAAAGGGGCTGGACGAGGGCAAGGATCAGAGTTATGTGCTCTATAACCTGACCCAGGAGCAGCTGGCCCATGTGCGCCTGCCGCTGGGGGGGCTGCACAAGGCCGAAGTGCGTGAGATCGCGGAAAAGCAGCATTTCATCAACGCCCGCAAGCACGACAGCCAGGATATCTGCTTTGTGCCGGACGGCGATTACGCCCGCTTCATGGAGGACTTCACCGGCAGGCATTACCCGGCAGGTGATTTTCTGGACGAGAACGGCAAAAAGGTGGGCACCCACAACGGCGCGGTGCGGTATACCATCGGCCAGCGCAAGGGCCTGGGCCTTGCCATGGGTGCGCCGGTGTATGTCTGCGCCAAGGATATGCAGGCCAACACCGTCACGGTGGGCCCGGAGGAGAACCTGTTTGACCGCATCGTCTATGCCGACGAGGTGAACTGGATCGCCATCCCGGAGCTGACCGCGCCCTTGCGGGTCACGGCCCGCACCCGCTATCACCAGACCGAGCAGGCTGCCACCGTCTACCCGGCAGGGGAGGGGCAGTTCCGGCTGGAATTTGACCAGCCCCAGCGTGCCCCCACGCCCGGTCAGGCCGTGGTGCTGTATCAGGGGGATGTTGTGCTGGGGGGCGGCACCATCGTTGCGGTGGAATAAACCGCTCAGGCGCTTCGCAGGAAAGTGATAAAGCAAAACAGAAGCAGCTGTGCCGAACCGGTAAAACGAACGGCACAGTGTAAAATGGAGGAGCAAGTATCTATGCAGGATCAATATTCCCGCACCCAGCTGCTGCTGGGCAAGGAAGCAATGGAAAAGCTGCACAATTCCCGTGTGGCGGTGTTTGGCATTGGCGGCGTGGGCGGCTACACGGTGGAAGCGCTGGCACGCAGCGGTGTGGGTGCGCTGGACCTCATTGATGATGACAAGGTCTGCCTGACCAACCTGAACCGCCAGATCGTGGCCACCCACAAGACCGTGGGCCAGTACAAGGTGGATGTGGCCGAACAGCGTATCCACGAGATCGACCCCAACATCAAGGTTACCACCTACAAGATCTTCTTCACCCCGGAAACGCAGGATCAGTTCGATTTCACCCAGTACGACTATGTGGTGGATGCCATCGACACTGTCACCGGCAAGATCGCGCTGGTGCTCAAGGCCAAGGAGGCCGGTACCCCCATCATCTGCGCCATGGGCGCAGGCAACAAGATGGACCCCACCCGCTTTGAGGTGACGGATATCTACAAGACCTCCGTCTGCCCGCTGGCCAAAGTGATGCGCACCGAGTGCCGCAAGCGGCGGATCAAGCACCTGAAGGTCGTCTACTCCAAGGAGCCTGCCATGACCCCCATCGAGGATGATTCCATCAGCTGCAAGAACAACTGCATCTGCCCCCCGGGCACCCAGCGCAAGTGCACCATCCGGCGCTCGGTCCCCGGCTCCAACGCCTTTGTGCCCTCGGTGGCCGGGCTCATCATCGGCGGCGAGGTCGTGAAGGATCTGGTCGGATTTGTGCCGATGAAAGGTTAAAAACGAGAACGCCCCTCTCCGGTCTCACAGATGCCGGAGAGGGGCGTTTTGGGTCAGGGAAAACCGCTCCCACGGCATGGGTACAGGAAGAGCGTGCAGCGGGCCGCAGGGCTGCCGCCTGCCCGGGCGTAGCCATTGGCGGTCACCCCAGCAAACACAATGTTGAAATACGTTCATTTGACAAAATACTTTTGCTAATTTATACTGGAATGCATATTCACATGCAAAAATCAAGGATAGAAGATAGGAAGTATCGTCATGCTGACTCTGGATAAGATCTACCACGCCGCCTTTGTGCTCAAGGACGTTGCCCGCAAGACCGACCTGATTGAAGCGCCCAAGCTCTCCAAGGACTGCCGCCTCTACCTCAAGACCGAGAACCTGCAGGTGACCGGCAGCTTCAAGGTGCGCGGGGCCTATTATAAGATCAGCCAGCTCTCCAAGGAGGAGAGCGAAAAGGGCGTGATCGCCTGCTCTGCCGGCAACCACGCACAGGGCGTGGCTCTGGCCGCCACCCGCCGGGGCATCAGGAGCATCGTCTGTATGCCGGACGGTGCCCCCATTATGAAGGTGGAAAACACCAAGAGCCTGGGTGCGGAGGTCTGTCTGGTGCCCGGCACCTATGATGATGCCCACGACAAGGCCGTGGAGCTGCAGGCCGAGACCGGCATGACCTTCATCCACCCCTATGATGACGAGCAGGTCATTGCAGGTCAGGGCACCATCGGTCTGGAGATCCTTGACCAGCTGCCCGACCTGGATGCCGTCATCGTGCCCGTGGGCGGCGGCGGCCTGATCTCCGGCGTAGCCTTTGCCATCAAGAGCCTGCGCCCCGAGGTCAAGGTCTATGGCGTGCAGGCCGAGGGTGCCCCCAGCATGTACCGCAGCCTGCATGAGCACAAGTATCAGACCCTGAAAAATGTGGCCACCTTTGCGGACGGCATTCAGGTCAAGACCCCCGGCGAGCTGACCTATCAGCTCTGTGAGGAATATGTGGACGACATCGTGACCGTCAGCGAGGACGAGACCGCCGCCGCCATCCTCTCCCTGATGGAGAACCAGAAGCTGGTGGCCGAGGGGGCCGGTGCGGTGCCTGTGGCAGCGGCGCTGTTCCACAAGCTGCCCATCGAGGGCAAAAAGGTGGTCTGCCTGATCTCCGGCGGCAACATCGATGTGAACATCCTCAACCGCGTCATCACCCGTGGTCTGGTGATGAGCGGCCGCAAGGCCAACCTGACCATTGCGCTGGAGGATAAGCCCGGCCAGCTGGAGCGGGTGGCCGCCATCGTTTCCCGCTGCGGCAGCAATGTGGTCTCTGTCCTGCACGACGGCTCTGACCCCAATATGCCCATCTCCAGCTGCTTCCTCAAGCTGGTGCTGGAGACCCGCGACCATGCCCAGATCGAGCAGATCCGGCAGGAGCTCACCAAAGAGGGCTTCCAGCTGGTGGCCGAGCGCGTTTGATTTTCTGACCGCCTCATCTGCCGCCTGCGGCGGCAGTTTTCTTTCAAAACAGCAAAAAGCGCTGTGCAGTCATTTCACTGCACAGCGCTTTTTCTTATCCATAAAAACAAAAAAGCAAACATTATTTCTGCACGCCGCTCTCGCACTGTTCGATGAACTGTTTGGCCACGCGGGGGCTGCGGCCGCCAGCGCGGATGGCAAAAGCCTCGGCCTTGACCAGCAGTTCTTCCATGGGCATCTGGATGTGGTGCTGCTTTGCCAGCTCTTCCAGAATAGCGGCAAAGCGGGCTTTCTCTGGCCGCTGGAAGGTGACGGTCAGGCCGAACCGGGCGGAAAGGCTCATCAGCTCCTGCCGGGTGTCGGCTTCGTGGATGTCGTCGCCGGTGCGGTCGGTCAGGGTCTCCTTGATGAGGTGGCGGCGGTTGGAAGTGGCGTACACCGCAATGTTCCGGGCCCGGCCGCCCACGCTGCCCTCAAGAATGGCTTTCAGGGCGGCAAAGTTATCGTCGTTGGAGGAGAAGCTCAGGTCATCGATGAAGAGGATGAATTTGAGGGGGTTGGCTGCCAGCTGATCCATCAGGTCGGGGATCTGGTAGAGCTGGTTCTTCTTGACCTCCACCAGCCGCAGGCCGTCGACGGCGTACTCATTGGCAATGGCCTTGACCGTGCTGGATTTGCCGGTGCCGGCATCGCCGTAGAGCAGGACATTGTTGGCGGGGGAACCGGCCAGCAGGGCGCGGGTGTTGGCAATGACCTTTTCCCGCTCCTTCTCGTAGCCCGGCAGCTCGCTGAGCTTCTGGGGGTCGGGGTACTTCACGGGCGCCAGCTGGCCGTTCTCCACCGTGAACACATGGTGCTTGGCAAACATGCCGTAGCCTTTCTTCCCGGCTTCCCGCATCCGCTGGTTGTAGGCGGCGGTCAGGTCGAGCTGCCTTGCCTCCCAGCGGGGCAGGAACGCCAGCTCCCGGTTCTGCCGGTCGGCGGCTTCCAGCAGCGCGTCCAGCGTCAGGCCGCAGAGCTTCTGCAAAAAGTTCAGCTCACTGTTCAGGGCGGCCTCCATCACAGGGGAGAGCTGGCCCGCAGCGGCCTGCCGCACACAGACGGTCTCGGTCTCCAGCACGGCGTTGGAAAGATAATCGCCCAGATTGGTGGTGTGGGCAAACAGGGCAGCTTCAAAGGCGGCCACAGCATCGCACAGGGGGGCGATGGTATCGTCAGCCGCTTCCAGCCGGTCGGTCAGCGCTGCCAGCTTTGCCACAACGGGGTCGCCCAGCAGGGCACGGAAAACAACGAGCCCGTGGAGCCGGGCGTTCCATTCACGAAGTTGCATCATCAGACTCTCCTCTTGACAGGATCTCTCCGGCGCTTTTTACCTGCTTCCCCGGTCAGAGGAGCCGGGCAGGCTGACGGAGAGGTTTTTACCAGATTATACACGCAGAGAAGGCTGTCCGCAAGGGTGTGTTCAATTATCTTCATCTTTCGGCTGATTCACTTTACAAATCGTCGATTGACAAAGGCCCGATTTATAGTATAATTGACCCAACGTTCAAATCGGAATGCAAGATGCGAAAAGTGACGTGTCTGAGGGAAATTTTGTTGAGAGTGTAAGAGGAAAAGGAACAGGAGCAACTTACCATGCAGTTAAATGGTTCGCAAATTTTTGTTGAAGTCCTCTGCGAACAGGGCGTGGACACCATCTTCGGCTACCCCGGCGGTGCTGTGCTGAACCTGTACGACGAGCTGTATAAGAATTCTGACCGCATCCACCATGTACTGACCGCCCACGAGCAGGGCGCTTCTCATGCGGCCGATGGCTATGCCCGCGCAACGGGCCGCACCGGCGTGGTGCTGGCCACCAGCGGCCCGGGTGCCACCAATCTGGTCACCGGCATTGCCACTGCCTACATGGACTCCGTGCCCATGGTCGCCTTTACCGGCAATGTGCCGACCCCCGGTCTGGGCAAGGACGGCTTTCAGGAGGCGTACATCGAGGGCATCACGATGCCCATCACCAAGCACAACTTCACGGTGCGCAAGGTAGAAGAGCTGGCCGACACCATGCGTGCGGCGTTCCGTATTGCGCAGAGCGGCCGCAAGGGCCCGGTGCTGGTGGATATCCCCAAGGATGTCACTGCCGCTGTCTGTGAGTTCACCCCCAAGCAGCCGGAGCAGATCCGCACCGTGACCACCTACGACGAACAGCAGGTCAAGTGGGCCGCCGATATCATCAACGCGGCCAAGCGCCCGCTGGTCTATTTTGGCGGCGGCGTGCGGAGCGCGGCTTCCTGCCAGCCCCTGCGTGACCTGATCCACAAGGCGGAGATCCCCGCCACCTATACCCTGATGGCCGCAGGCGTTGTGCCCTACGGTGACCCGATGAACATCGGCATGGTCGGAATGCACGGCTGCTACACCTCCAACCGGGCGGTCGCAGATTGTGACGTGCTGATCGCACTGGGCACCCGCTTTTCTGACCGCGTGGCCCTGAACCCCAAGACCTTTGCCAGGAACGCCACCATCATCCAGATCGATATCGACCCCAGTGAGCTGGGCAAGAATGTGGATGTGGATCTTGCCATTGCCGGTGATGTCTGCTATGTCCTGAGCGGGATGCTCCCCCTCATTGAGGAAAAGAAGCACCCCGACTGGATGAAGATGATCCACGAGTGGCAGGCGCAGGATTACCACCCTGTGTCCGACCCCACCCGTCTGATGCCCCATCAGGTCATCGGCGAGGTGTGCAGCCAGTGCGGCCCTGAGGCCGTGTATGTCACCGACGTGGGCCAGCACCAGATGTGGGCGGCCCAGTACATCCGCCACACCAAGAGCCGCGGCTTTATCACCAGCGGCGGCCTGGGCACCATGGGCTTTGGCTATGGCGCGGCCATCGGCGCGCAGATGGCGCTGGGCCGGGAGCAGCGGGTGGTCATGTTCACGGGCGACGGTTCCTTCCACATGAACCTCAACGAGGCCTGCACCGCTGTCAGCTATGAGCTGCCCATCATCACGGTCATCTTCAACAACTCTGTGCTGGGCATGGTGCGCCAGTGGCAGACCACTTTCTACGAAAAGCGCTACTCCCAGACCGACCCCCACCGCCGCACCGACTTTGTCAAGCTGGCGGAGGGCTTTGGCCTGAAGGGCTACCGCTGCACCAACCTCCCTGAGTTCCAGGCCGCATTTGCCGATGCCCTCAAGCAGAAGGGCCCCACCTGGATCGAGTGCATCATCGACAAGGACGAAAAGGTCCTGCCCATGATCCCCGGCGGCGGCGACATCAATGATATCATCATGGAATAAGGAGGACTGACCCATGGAATCCAAACGCAGAGTCATCAGTCTGCTGGTGGACAACCAGAGCGGTGTTCTGGCCCGGGTGTCCAACCTGTTCTGCCGCCGCGGCTTCAACATCGACAGCCTGACGGTGTCCGCCACCAACGACCCGGCGGTCAGCCGCATCACCGTGACCATCACCAGCGATGAAAAGGCGCTGAGCCAGCTCATCCTCCAGACCGAGCGGCTGGAAGTGACCCGGCAGGTGTTCGTGCTGGACCACGAGAACTCGCTGGAGCGGGAGCTGCTGCTGCTCAAGGTGGCTGCCGATGTCCACAACCGCAGTGAGCTGCGGGAGATCGCCAGCATCTACAAGGCAAAGATCATTGATTTTTCGCCCGACAGCATGGTGTTGGAACTGACCGGCCGCCCCGAAAAGGTGGACGCGTTCCTCAAGATCCTGGCGGACTACAAGATCCTTGAGCAGTGCCGCACCGGCGTGACCGCCCTGGAGCGCGGCGGGATGCACCAGCACATGCAGAAGCCCCCGCAGGAGGTGCGGGCAGCCCAGCTGCCCTTGCCCGGGACCCGCTGCCCGCAGTAAGGCATAATCTCTCAGTTTTCCATAAAAATCAAAATATAAAAATAAAACAGGAAAGAGTAAAAGGAGACTACTACCATGGCGATCAAGAAATACTACGATTCCGACTGCAACCTCGGCGTGCTGG
>ERZ835109.2344-NODE-2344-length-12409-cov-2.904727_pt1 | contig 12409 bp, 10 predicted proteins | sample MGYA00519946_ERZ835109 | MGnify/ENA primary metagenome ERZ835109 (study PRJEB31850, sample SAMEA3708771) | human gut metagenome | biome: human gut; feature: human-associated habitat; material: faeces | place: China | collected 2014 ...
GAAAATGATGACAAAACACTATATAAGCAATCAAAACATAAAATGGAGAAAAAGACTGTTATTAACTGCCTTCTGACATTAAATAAACTAAAAAAAGGACTTGTTTTTTAAACACTTTAAGTATAAAATTGACACTAAAGTGGTGGAAAGTGGAGCTTAATGGTAGAAAGTGGGGTGCGATAGTTATGTTGATGGGCGAATACAACCATACAATAGATGCTAAAGGCAGACTAATCGTACCGGCTAAATTCCGTGAGGTTCTGGGAGATGAATTCGTGGTTACCAAAGGTCTTGATAACTGCCTGTTTGTTTACCCGAATGATGAATGGCAGAAATTTGAAGAAAAGTTACAGACATTACCACTTACCAATAAGAATGCAAGACAGTTTACAAGATTCTTTCTTGCAGGTGCAGCAAGCGTAGAAGTGGATAAGCAGGGCAGAATACTTCTTCCATCAGTATTACGCGAGTTTGCAGGCTTGGAAAAAGATGTAGTTTTAGTGGGCGTTGCAAGCAGAATTGAAATCTGGAGCAAAGACCGCTGGCTGCAGAGTATCAGTACCTATGATGATGATATGGATGAAGTAGCAGCGAATATGGAGAGTCTTGGATTTTCTATATAATATGCAGACATGAGGTTTATTATGGAATTTAAACACAAATCAGTTCTTTTGGAAGAAACAATTGACAATCTGAATATTAAACCTGATGGAATCTATGTAGATGGAACACTTGGCGGTGCAGGACATTCATATCAGATAGCGAAAAGACTTACAGGTGGTGGCAGACTTATAGGTATAGATCAGGACGCGGACGCAATTGCGGCAGCGACAGAAAGACTTAAAGAATTCGAAGAACGGGTAACAATAGTAAGAAATAATTATTGCAATATGGACAAGGTTCTTGATGAACTTGGAATTGATAAAGTAGATGGAATACTTCTTGATATAGGAGTTTCATCGTATCAGTTAGATACAGCAAGCAGAGGATTTACTTATAATGTAGATACTGCTCTTGATATGAGAATGGATCAGAGACAGGAGATGACAGCAAAGGATCTTGTTAATACATATAGTGAGATGGAGCTTTTTAGAATCATAAGGGATTATGGAGAGGACAGATTTGCCAAGAATATTGCTAAACACATAGTTGCGGCAAGAAAAGAAAAGCCGATAGAAACAACATTTGAACTAAATGAGATTATAAAGGCTTCTATTCCGGCAAAGGTGAGGGCGACAGGAGGTCATCCATCCAAGAGAACATACCAGGCTATAAGAATTGAACTTAACAGGGAATTAGATGTCTTAGAGAATTCAATTGATATGATGATAGACAGGCTTAATCCACAGGGACGTTTATGTATCATAACATTCCATTCACTAGAGGACAGAATAGTTAAGGCAAGATTTAGAAACAATGAGAATCCATGTACATGTCCACCGGATTTCCCAGTATGTGTATGCGGAAAGAAATCAAAAGGAAAGGTTATAACAAGAAAACCTATAGTTCCCGGAGATGAAGAACTGAACGAGAATCAGCGGTCTAAAAGCTCTAAACTGAGGGTGTTTGAAAGAATATAAAACATTTATGGAGGGGAAAGTTTTGGAGAAGAGAAGAAATGTTGTAAATCACAGGACAACTGAATATCAGTATGGAAGTGCAGTAAGAAAGCTGCAGTCTGTTCCAGAAATACATACTTATGAGCATGAAAGAAGAATTGAGGAGCAGGAGCAGGAGAGAAGACAAAGAAGAAGAGAGATAAGAAGAAATAACAGGGTTAACCTTGTATATACTACAGTGCTTGCTATCTGTGCAACAGCAGTATTTGCAATATGCTACCAGTATCTTAATCTCCAGTCAGATATTAAGACTAACAGTACTGCTGTAGTTGAGCTTCAGAATCAGCTTAACTCACTTAAGGCAGAGAATAACAGCCATGAATCAGAGATTAATGCAGGCATTGATTATAACGCAATATATGATACAGCTGTCAATGAACTTGGTATGGTATATCCAAGCAGAAGCCAGGTAATCGGTTATGATTCAAAGGAAAGTGAATATGTAAAGCAGTATAAGGATATCTCAAAATAACTAAAATGTGTGGCAGTGCAATATAAAGGATTGATAAATTTATGGACAATACCAGTGAAGCAAGAAGAAAGAAAATAATGCGCAGGAAACGCGCAATGCTTAAGAGGACACACAGAAGAATTAATGTTACATTTATAATAGTATTTGTATTATTACTTGTACTTGGTGTAAGGATATTTATGATTAACTATACACATGGGGAGGAATATTCCCAGGCGGTGCTTAATCATCAGACATATACATCAACTACAATTCCTTATATGCGTGGTAATATTACTGCAAGTGACGGAACAGTTCTGGCATATAGTGAGAAGGTGTATAATCTGATACTTGATGTAAAGAGTGTGACATCAGAGGACGGAAAATATCTTAATAATACAATAGATGCATTAGTAAAATGTTTTGGTCTTGATAAAGATAATATTAAAAAAATAATTAACGATAATCCTTCAAGCCAGTATCAGAAGCTGCTTAAGGAACTGACATCAGATGAGATAGCTGAATTTAATGAGCTTAAGGCACAGAAGAACAGCAATATATATGGTGTATGGTTTGAGGAAAGCTATGTGAGAAAATATCCGTTCAATACTCTTGCATGCGATGCTATAGGTTTTGCATCCAATGTCAATGGTGGTGAGCTTGGTCTTGAAAGCCAGTATGACGATGAACTTTCAGGAACAGACGGAGTTTCATACAGCTATGTTGATGAAGATCTCAATGCAGTAGAAACGACAAAGGCAGCAGTTAACGGTAATAACATTATTACAACAATTGATTATAATGTGCAGTCTATAATAGAGAAATATATGGTTGCATATAATCAGGAAAAACCATCTAAAAATACAGCAATTGTTGTTATGAATCCTAAGAATGGTGAGATTCTTGGAATGGCAAGCTATCCACAGTTTGACCTTAATAATCCCAGAAATCTTGCAAATGTATATTCTGAAGAGCAGCTTGCGTCAATGTCGGATACAGATGTAACCAATGCGTTGTATCAGTTATGGACTAACTATTGTGTATCAGAGTCATATGAGCCGGGTTCAACTTATAAGCCATTTACTATTGCAGCAGGTCTTGAAGAAGGCGTTGTGCATGATGGAGATACTTATGAATGTAAGGGATATGAGTATGTTGGTCCTGATATGATTAAGTGCCACTCATATTCAACAATAGGAAGCCATGGTGTGCTTACATTGTCGCAGGCATTGGAAAATTCATGTAATCCTTACATGATTAATATTGCAATAAAGCTTGGCAATGTCAGATTTGCACAGTATGAGAAAATGTTTGGATTTGGTGCAAAGACTGGTGTAGACCTTCCTGGTGAAGCTACAGGTATTATGTATGATGAGAATAAGATAACTACAATAGATGCTGCAACCAATTCATTTGGACAGAATGTTAATGTTAATATGGTACAGATGCTGTCAGCGTACAGTTCTCTTATTAATGATGGCAAGTATTATCAGCCACATATTGTTAAGAGAATAGAATCAGCTAATGGGGAAGTTGTTAAAGAAAATTCACCGGTTCTTGTAAGGCAGACAGTAACTGCTTCAACATCAAAGTATCTTAGAAAATATCTGGAAAATACAGTAGAATTAGGAACAGCACATAAGGCGTATATAGAGGGGTATTCTATTGCAGGAAAGACTGGTACTGCACAGAAAATCCCAAGAGCTGACCTTAAGTGGGTTATCTCATTTATAGGGCATGCTCCGGCAGATGATCCTAAATTTGCAATATACATTGTTCTTGATGAACCGGATGGAACGACTGGAACATCGGGAAGTACATCAGATGCACTTATACTTGCAAAAGATATTATGACGGAGCTGCTGCCTTATATGAATGTGTATAAGGATACAGACGAGCCATATGTTGATCCGGGAAATGCACCGGAGGAATCAGGAGTTTCAGATGTCCCTGTTTCGGAACCGGCTACAACAGGCAGTAACTAAAATTATGTAATAATAAGTAGAATAACCCTGCTTTGCTTCTCATAAAATGTAGAAGACTAAAGCGGGGTTATTTGTCAATGAAGGATAATGGCACATTTGGCTGGCTCAGTACCAGTCATAGAAAAAAACTTGTGTTAATGATAGTTGCAATCCTTATGGTTTGTATTCTTGAATGCGTAAGGCTTGGCGTTATTATGACGGTAAAGTCAGAGTATTATATGCAAAAGGCTGATGAGCTTCATCAGAGGGAGAGGAGAATTAAGGCAAAGAGAGGAAGGATTCTTGACAGAAATGGCGAAATACTTGCAGCTAATGAAGTGGTATGTACAGTTTCTGTAATACATAGTCAGATAGAGGACGAAGATAAGGTTATAAAAGTGCTTGCAGGTGAACTTGATATGGACGTAGAGGAAGTGACTAAGAAAGTTAAGAAAGTATCCTCTATGGAATATATTAAGACAAATGTGGCAAAGGATATCGGAGATGCAATAAGGGAATATGACCTGCCGGGTGTTAAGATTGACGAGGATTATAAGCGGGTATATCCGTATAATGAACTGGCTTCAAAAGTGCTTGGCTTTACTGGTGCTGATAATCAGGGAATACTTGGACTGGAAGCTAAATATGACACATATCTGTCAGGTACTAACGGTCAGATTCTTACACTGTCAGATGCAGGGGGGATTGAGATAAAGGGCAGCCGGGAAGATCGTATTCTGCCAGTTGACGGACAGGATCTGTATACAACGCTTGATGTTAATATACAGAAATATGCAACCCAGCTTGCATGGGAGACTATGGTAAAGAAAGAGGCAAAACAGGTAAGCATAATTGTAATGCGTCCGGATAATGGCGAGATACTTGCTATGGCAAATGTTCCGGAATACAATCTTAATTCTCCGTATGAGCTTAATTATGAGCCTGATGAGGAAGAGGCGCAGAAGGATAAGATGGATCTTCTTAATAATATGTGGCGGAATTTCTGCATAAATGATACATATGAACCGGGCTCAATATTTAAGACGGTTACTGCAACAGCAGCACTTGAGACAGGCGTGGTGGGTTTAAATGATTCTTTCACATGTTCAGGTGCAACGGTTGTTTCTGACAGAAGAATAAGATGTCACAAAACAACAGGACATGGAACACAGGATTTTACACATACAGTGTATAATTCGTGTAATCCGGCATTTGTTGAATGGGGCAGAAGAGTCGGTACTGATAATATGTATCTGTACATGGGTAAGCTTGGACTTCTTGCAAAGACAGGAATAGATCTGTCAGGAGAGGCAGGAACGATTATTCATAAGCAGGAAAATGTAGGTGCGGTTGAGCTTGCCACAATGTCATTCGGACAGTCTTTCCAGATAACACCCGTTCAGATGTTAAGGGCTGTTTCGGCGATTGTAAATGGTGGAAGACTTGTTACACCACATTTTGGCTTATACACAGGTTCATCAGATGGTTCAGTGGTAAATGAATTTGCATATTCAACACAGGATGAGGCAATATCATCCCAAACGAGTGAAACGATGAAAAAGATTCTTGAGGGTGTAGTGTCAGAAGGCGGAGGAACGAAAGCATATATTGACGGCTATTCAATAGGAGGAAAAACGGCAACATCACAGAAGCTGCCAAGAGGTTCAGGAAAATATATTTCATCATTCATAGGATTTGCTCCGGCTGATAATCCACAGGTTATAGCGATGTGCTTAATTGATGAACCAACAGGTGTATATTATGGTGGAACAATTGCTGCTCCTGTTGTTAAGACACTGTATGAAAATATATTGCCGTATATTGGTATAGAAAGGTCAGTTCAACTTGAAAAAAACGATGATTGATAGTAATATATTTTTGTATACATTTTGTATGAAAGGAAGTAAACGACGATGGATTTAAAGAATAAGACGGTAATGGTCGTGGGAACAGGTATAAGCGGTATTGGAGCCGTAGACCTTTTGAATAAAGTTGGTGCTGACTGCATACTGTATGATGGCAATGAAAAGCTTGACAGACAGAAGTTGCAGGAGAAGTTAGGTGATAACAAGGCAGAGATTATCATCGGAGCATTTGATGAGGCACTTCTTTCGAAGATTGATTTGCTTGTAATAAGTCCGGGGGTTCCTATTGACAGTCCGATAGTGCTTACATTTAAGAATGCCGGTATCCCTGTATGGGGCGAGATTGAGCTTGCATATAATTATGATAAGGGTAAGGTTATTGCAATTACAGGAACTAACGGAAAGACAACAACTACAGCACTTGTTGGACAGATAATTGCTGCATATAATGAGAAAACATTTGTCGTTGGTAATATAGGCAATTCATATACAGGTGAAGTGTTAAAGACAAGTGAGGACTCATATACAGTTGCTGAGATAAGCAGCTTCCAGTTAGAGACAGTACATGAATTCCATCCGATTGTATCTGCAATTCTTAATATTACACCTGACCATCTTAACAGACACCATACAATGGAATGCTATGCATGGACCAAGGAAAGAATAAGTGAGAACCAGACTAAGGCAGATACATGTGTGCTTAATCTTGAGGATAAGTATCTTACAGACTTTGCACCTGAGTGTAAGGCTGATGTCGTGTGGTTTTCAAGTGAAAGAAAGCCATCAGTAGGAGCATATGTAGATGGTGAGATGATTAAGTATACAGATGGAACTAATGATTATGACATGTTGAATGTTCATGACATGAATCTTTTAGGAAAGCATAACTATGAAAATGTATGTGCAGCAATTGCAATGACTAAGGCTGCCGGAATTCCTGATGATATTATAATAGAACAGGTTAAGAAATTTAAGGCTGTTGAACACAGAATTGAATATGTTGCAACTAAGAATGGTGTTGATTACTATAATGATTCCAAGGGAACTAACCCGGAGGCAGCAGTTAAGGCTATTGAAGCTATGGTTAAACCTACAATTCTTATCGGCGGAGGTTATGATAAAGGCTCAGAATTCGACCTTTATGTAAAGGCATTTAAGGATAAGGTTAAGCTTCTTGTGCTTATAGGACAGACAAGTGCCAAGATTGCTGATACATGTAAGAAATATGGCTTTGATAATATCGAATATGCTGATTCAATGGAACAGGTAGTAGATATATGTGCTAAAAATGCGGTGAGTGGAGATGCGGTTCTTTTATCTCCTGCATGTGCAAGCTGGGGAATGTTCGATAACTACGAACAGAGAGGAAGAATATTCAAGGATCTTGTCAATAATCTGTAAAAAGGCGGTGCTTTATGCCGGGGAATAATAGAAATAGAAGAAATAACAGAAACAGAAAAAAGAGAAAACAATATGGATTTTACTTTGATTACACTCTTCTTTTTGTGCTTGTATTCATAGTTGGCTTTGGACTTACAATGATTTACAGCACAAGCTCATATACAGCGCAGATTGAAGAGGGTGATCCGGAATTTTATTTCAGAAAACAGCTTATATTTACTATAATAGGCTTTGCTTTAATGATAGTTGAAACTAAGATTTTAGATTATCATTATCTTAAGAAGCTTGCAGTTGTAATATATATAGGCGGACTTCTTTGCATGTTCCTTTTAAAGACTCCTCTTGGAATTACAAGAAATGGAGCTACCAGATGGATAAAGATTCCGGGTTTGGGACAATTCCAGCCTGCGGAGCTTGTAAAGATTGGAACGATTGCCATGACTGCACTTCTTATAGTGAAAGCAGGGCAGAACATAAAGAAATTCAGGACTGTTATAGTGATATGTATAATAGCCGGTTTTGCACCGGCACTGCTTGTTTATGTGCTGTCTTCTAATATGAGCAGCGCACTTATTGTAGCACTTATCTCAGTTGTTATGACATTTGTGGCATATCCGGGATATAAAATATATGTTGCACTGACGGGGTTGGCAGCGGTGGCTTTTGGCGCATTTTACTCATGGATAAAGAAGATGGCAGCATCGGGTAACATGACTGGAAAATTCAGGTTAAACCGTATACTTGTATGGCTTAATCCTGAGAAATACATTGATGACAAGGGATACCAGACAGTTCAGGCGTTATATGCCATAGGCTCAGGAGGACTTTTTGGCAAAGGACTTGGAAAAAGTCTTCAGAAGCTTGGATATATCCCGGAATCACAGAATGATATGATATTCTCTGTTATATGTGAGGAGTTGGGACTTTTTGGAGCATTCTGCCTGATTGCCCTGTTTATTGTAATGTTATGGAGAATTAACCATATAGCACAGAATGCACCTGATTTGTTTGGTTCAATGCTTGCAACAGGAGTATTTGCACATATTGCCATACAGGTAATTCTTAATATAGCAGTTGTAACTAATACAATACCTAATACGGGAGTATCACTTCCATTCATAAGTTATGGAGGTACGGCGGCAGTATTTTTGCTGCTTGAACTTGGGGTTGTATTTAATATAAGCAGTCAGATTAAGTTGGAAAGATAATGGGTAGTAGGAATAGTAACAGTGTAAACCAGAAAAAAAGACGGGGCAGAAAAAGAAAGAAAGCCCTTATTATATTTGCAGTTATTGCAGCTGTTGCCGGAATGCTTTTTGGTGTTACATATAAGGTGTTTGAGACTGATACAATAGAATTTGTGGGTTCAACTCATTATTCGGATGAAGAACTTAAAAAATATATATTTGGTGGTGATTATGTTAATCTGCTATATTTCAGGATTTTTGGACAAAAAGACACCAAAATACCATTTATCCAGAAATATGATGTTGAGACGGACTGGCCGGACAGGCTTTATGTAACAGTATATGAAAAGGCAATAGTAGGTTATGTCAGGTACATGGGCTGTAATATGTATTTTGATAAAGATGGAATTGTAGTAGAAAGCTCAACGGATTTATATGAAAATGTTCCGCAGATTGACGGACTTAAGTTTGATTCAATAGTAATCAATACGAAGCTTGATGTGGGAAATGCAGATATATACAATACAATTCTTGATCTTATACAGAGCTTTGATAAGTATGATATTGATGTGGACAAAGTGTATTTTGATGCCTCTTATAATATTACGCTTTATATGGGCGATGTTAAGGTAAGCCTTGGAAGCAGCAAGGATTTTACAGACAGGCTTTTTGAATTAAAGCAGTTATCATCCAGATTCGGAACACTTAAAGGAACACTGTATCTTGATGATTATAATGGCGATGAAAGTTCTATAATTTTTAAACGTGAAAAGTAAAAAAACGGTTGATATTTTAGACGAAAAATTATAATATATTATGTAGTGCAATTTTTAGATATTAAAGGAGGCAACAACCTTGTTAGAGATAATGACTAATGACCAGGAGTCATCAGCAAAGATTATAGTTGTTGGTGTAGGTGGAGCGGGAAATAACGCGGTTAACAGAATGATAGATGAGAATATCGGAGGAGTTGAATTTATTGGTATTAATACTGATAGTCAGGCACTCACTTTATGTAAGGCTCCAACTGCTATCCAGATAGGTGAGAAGCTCACTAAGGGACTTGGAGCAGGCGCACAGCCTGAGATTGGTGAGAAGGCAGCAGAGGAGAATGTTGAAGAACTTACACAGGCAATTAAAGGTGCTGATATGGTATTCGTTACATGTGGTATGGGTGGCGGAACCGGTACAGGTGCAGCTCCTGTAGTAGCTAAGATTTCTAAGGATATGGGAATTCTTACAGTAGGTGTTGTTACTAAGCCTTTCAAGTTTGAAGCAAGAACAAGAATGGCTAATGCTGAATCAGGAATTGAGAAGCTTAAGGAGAACGTAGATACACTTATTGTTATTCCTAATGACAAGCTTTTAGAGATAGTAGACAGAAGAACAACTATGCCAGAGGCATTAAAGAAGGCTGATGAAGTGTTACAGCAGGCTGTTCAGGGAATTACAGACCTTATCAATGTACCAGGTCTTATTAACCTTGACTTTGCTGATGTTAAGACTGTTATGGTGGACAAGGGTGTTGCACATATCGGTATCGGTACAGCTACAGGCGATGACAAGGCTATCGAAGCAGTTAAGCAGGCTGTTACAAGCCCACTTCTTGAGACAACTATTGAGGGTGCATCTCATGTTATCATCAATATCTCAGGTGATATCAGTCTTATCGAAGCTAATGAAGCTGCAAGCTACGTTCAGGAACTTGCAGGAGATAATGCTAACATTATCTTTGGTGCTATGTATGATGAGAGCGTTACAGATCAGGCTACAATTACTGTTATCGCAACAGGTCTTGAGGACGGTAATGTTAATAAGGCTATGGCAGGATTTGCAGGTATGGCACAGGCAACAAGACCAACTGTTAATGTTAAGCCACAGTATACATATTCACAGCCAGCAGCAAGAACATCTTCGGCATCAAATGATGCTCCGCTTCCAGGACTTAAGCAGCCATCACCTGTTACACCACAGGTTAAGGACAGAGGAATCACAATTCCAACATTTTTACAGAAGAATAAGAAGTAATAATTTAATATAAGTATATTTAACACCGTCAGTTTGCTGGCGGTGTTTTTTTGTGCCCACTCTGTTGTTTTGACAAATTTTGCATGATATGTCGTATATAATTCCACTTGTAACAAAGAAACGGATTCAAAACAAGGAGGTGATGTACGAAACGGTTATATATGCAGATGTTCTGTTTGGAATAAACCTTGTGGCAAACCTGTGCGTGCTGCTTATAACAGACTGGATATTTAAATTTTCTGCCAGAATATCCAGAATGATTATTTCTGCCACTTTAGGAGCTGTATGGGCTGTCATATGTGTGTGTATTCCACTAAGATTTGCACTGCTTGAAAAGTTTATTACATATGTTCCGGTAACATTAATCATGGCTATGATAATGCTTTCCGGTACTAAAGACTTTAAGCAGAAAACATCAAAACAATTAAAGCTTTATATGAGGAATCTGTTGAAAGCAGGTGCAGGAATGATTCTTATTGCACTTTTTGCAGGTGGGATAATGCATTGGTTAAAGTACACATTTGCAGGGTATTTTATTGGAAATGTAATTCTGTCTGACAGTGAGCTTGTAATCTTTCTTACTGTGACGGTTATAGTTGTTGTCATTGTGCTTAAGACACTTAAAACTATCAGGATAACAGATGGTTTGAAAAGACACATTGTGATTGGCGTAGCAGAACGGGAATTTGAAATGGACGCAATAATTGATACAGGCAACAGCCTTATTGATTATGTTGGGAAAAGACCTGTTACAGTGGTTGAAAGAACGTATTTCGACGATATTCTCAGTGACATAGATAACTTACAAAAGCTTGGATATCATCTGATTCCATATAACAGTGTGGGAAATTCAGGTGGGATGATGGAAATCATAACAGCAGATTATATACATATATACGAGGGAGAAAATGTTGTGAAAAGGGAGCATGCGGCTATAGGTATGTCTCTTAGGCAGATTAATAAGAATGGGGATTATCATGCCCTTTTGGGGAAGGACATGATTATGTAGAAGAATCGGAAGTTTGAAGAAAATAAAAGGATGGATAGAAATATGGTAGTAAAGGTTGCGATGGCGGATCATTTTCAGTTTAAGGTAATGCCTTCTATAAAGAATTTTTGTTTATTAAAGCAGGGTGACGTACATTATATAGGTGGGACAGATATATTGCCGGCACCACTTGGGGCAAGTGAGGAACAGAACGCAATAGAAGCACTGGGGACAGCTTCTGATGCTGAAGCAAAGCACACCCTGATAGAACATAATTTAAGGCTTGTTGTTTATATTGCGAAGAAATTTGACAATACAGGGGTTGGTGTAGAGGATTTGATATCAATTGGAACAATAGGGCTTATCAAAGCAATTAATTCATATGATAAGGATAAAAATATCAAGCTTGCAACATATGCATCAAGGTGTATAGAAAACGAAATTCTTATGTATCTTAGAAGAAACAGTAAGATAAAAGCAGAAGTGTCAATTGATGAACCGCTTAATGTTGACTGGGATGGTAATGAACTTCTGTTGTCAGACATTATTGGAACGGATGAGGATATTATATATAGGGATATTGAAACAGAGGTTGAGTGCAAAATGCTTAAAAAGGCTATAAACCAGCTTCCGGAGCGTGAAAGAATAATAGTTGATTTGAGATTTGGTTTGAGTTCAGAGGATGGAGAAGAAAAGACACAGAAAGAGGTGGCAGATATGCTTGGAATCTCCCAGTCCTATATCTCAAGACTTGAGAAAAAAATTATGGGAAGATTGAAAAAAGAAATTGTACGATTTGAATAACAGGAGTATAATTGTGTTATAAATTAAAGGAAAAGTCGAACTATTTGACAATGGGAACAGACAGTGGACAGATGAGACAACATGCAGCAGATGACTGCATGG
>ERZ835109.2347-NODE-2347-length-12393-cov-3.369671_pt1 | contig 12393 bp, 6 predicted proteins | sample MGYA00519946_ERZ835109 | MGnify/ENA primary metagenome ERZ835109 (study PRJEB31850, sample SAMEA3708771) | human gut metagenome | biome: human gut; feature: human-associated habitat; material: faeces | place: China | collected 2014 ...
AGATTCGTGGTTTGCAGAGCGGTCAGGTACAACAATATGCGTATGTGTTCCTTTGTGGTGCACTGGCACTTATCCTACTATTAATCTTATAAAGCACAGAACGATATGAATTTCTTATCAATATTCGTACTCATCCCCTTACTAATGCTGGCCGGTCTTTGGGCAGCCCAAGGAATCAAAGCCATCCGAGGGGTTATGGTTACCGGCGCATCTGCACTTTTGATTGCCTCCATCGTACTGACCTTTATGTACTTGGGAGAACGTAGTGCCGGCAACACGGCAGAAATGTTATTTCGCGCAGATACCCTATGGTATGCTCCGCTTCACATCTCCTACTCGGTAGGTGTCGATGGGATCTCAGTAGCCATGCTGTTACTGTCTGCTATTATCGTATTCACCGGGACATTCGCCTCATGGCGTCTGCAACCTTTGACCAAAGAATATTTCCTTTGGTTCACCCTGCTCTCTATGGGAGTGTTCGGATTCTTTATATCCATCGACTTGTTCACCATGTTCATGTTCTACGAAATCGCACTGATCCCGATGTATCTGTTAATCGGTGTATGGGGTTCGGGTCGTAAAGAATACGCAGCCATGAAACTGACACTGATGTTGATGGGTGGTTCGGCTTTCTTGCTGATAGGCATTTTAGGGATCTTCTTCGGTGCCGGCGGAACTACTATGAACATCCTTGAAATTGCACAACTGCACAATATACCTTTCGCACAACAATGTATCTGGTTCCCTCTCACTTTCCTGGGATTCGGTGTATTAGGTGCTCTTTTCCCATTCCATACATGGAGTCCCGACGGTCATGCTTCGGCACCCACCGCCGTATCTATGCTTCATGCCGGCGTACTGATGAAATTAGGAGGATACGGTTGTTTCCGGATCGCCATGTATCTGATGCCGGAGGCTGCCAATGAGTTAGGATGGATTTTCCTGATACTGACCGGTATCTCCGTAGTGTATGGTGCATTCTCCGCTTGTGTGCAGACAGACTTGAAATACATCAATGCCTACTCTTCCGTAAGCCACTGCGGCCTGGTACTTTTTGCCATTCTGATGATGAACCAGACGGCTTGTACAGGTGCTATACTCCAAATGCTGTCGCACGGATTGATGACAGCCTTGTTCTTTGCACTGATCGGTATGATCTACGGACGTACCCACACACGTGACGTTCGCGAATTGAACGGGCTGATGAAAGTAATGCCGTTCCTGTCGGTATGTTACGTCATTGCCGGTCTTGCCAACCTCGGACTTCCGGGATTGAGCGGTTTCGTTGCCGAAATGACTATTTTTGTCGGTTCTTTCCAGAATTTCGATGTGTTCCATCGGACACTGACGATTATAGCTTGTACGAGTATCGTTATCACAGCCGTATATATCTTGCGCCTTGTAGGAAAAATTCTCTACGGTACTTGTACCAACAAGCATCATCTGGCACTGACAGATGCTACTTGGGATGAACGTTTTGCCGTCATCTGCCTGATCGTCTGCGTAGCTGGATTGGGTATGGCACCCTTCTGGATTAGTGATATGATATCCGGTAGTGTTCTGCCTGTAGTATCCAACCTAATTCCGTGATCAATCATCAATTATAACTTATAAATCACGCAAGAAATGGACTATTCACAATTTCTATATATGAAAGAGGAGCTATCACTGGTAGCTGTCATCCTCATTATATTTTTGGCAGACTTGTTTATAAACCCGGATAAACGGAACAACATGAACAATGCGCGTTTCGCCACTATCCTGCCCATTGTACTGATGGTCATTCATACAATCATCAATCTGGTACCTGCCGCCGGTAGCGCCGAAGCTTTTGGCGGAATGTATCAGTACGCCCCGATGCAGACCATCATCAAAGCCGTGCTCAATATCGGTACAATCATCGTATTTTTCATGGCTGCCGAATGGCTGAAGTTAGAAGATACTTCAATCAAACGCGGTGAATTTTATATTATGACCCTCTCTACCCTGTTGGGTATGTACCTGATGATTTCTGCCGGACACTTCTTGATGTTCTTCATCGGACTTGAAACAGCCAGTATCCCAATGGCAGCATTGGTTGCTTTCGACAAATATCGTCATCACTCTGCCGAAGCCGGAGCCAAATACATACTGACAGCTTTATTCTCAAGCGCCTTGCTGCTGTTCGGCCTGTCCATGATTTACGGTAGTTGTGGTACACTTTACTTCAACGACCTGCCTGCCCACATCGACGGCAATATGCTGCAAATAATGGCATTCGTATTTTTCTTCACCGGTATGGGATTCAAACTGTCACTGGTTCCTTTCCATTTGTGGACAGCTGATGTGTACGAAGGTGCACCGAGTGTGGTCACAGCCTATCTGAGTGTTATTTCCAAAGGTTCGGCTGCCTTCGTTTTACTGACGGTACTCATTAAGGTATTTGCCCCGATGATTGCCGACTGGCAGGAGGTTCTCTACTGGGTTACGATTGCTTCCATCACATTGGCTAACTTATTTGCCATCCGCCAACAAAATCTAAAACGGTTGATGGCCTTCTCCAGTATATCACAAGCAGGATACATTATGTTAGGTGTGATCGGTGGTACTGCTGACGGAATGTCATCACTGGTCTATTATGTACTGGTTTATGCCGTAGCCAATTTAGGAGTATTTGCCGTTATTACCATCGTGGCACTACGCAGCCATAAGTTCACGCTCGAAGAGTATGCAGGACTTTATAAAACCAATCCGAAATTAGCATTTGTGATGACCCTATCCCTATTCTCACTGGCCGGTATTCCGCCATTTGCAGGGTTCTTTTCCAAATTCTTTATCTTCATGTCTGCGTTCCAGGCAGGTTTCCACTTACTGGTATTTATCGCTTTGGTCAATACGGTCATCTCATTATACTACTACCTTCTGATAGTAAAGGCAATGTACATTACTCCTTCAAATGATCCGATACCGACATTCCGCAGCGATAACTGTACACGGATAGGGCTGGCCATCTGTGTACTCGGTATAGTAGGTTTAGGAATTGCAAGTATTGTTTATCAGACGATAGACAAATTCGCGTTCGGATTATAAATAGTGATAAACGGATTAGCAACAAGTGATTAGTTAGTAGTGGGATGCGTTTTCATGCCACATGATACTAGTCACTTGTTGCTAATCCGTTTATCACTATTTTAACATACCACCGGTAAAATAAACCAGAAACAGGAACCTTCTCCCTCTTTAGAATCCACTCCTATTTCACCTCCTAACTGTTCAATGATGCTCCGGCAAATGGACAATCCCAATCCTGTACCATGAATAAATGAATTCAACTTAACAAAACGATCGAATATCTGTAGCCGGGCTCTTTCTGCGATACCGATACCCGTATCGGATACATAAAAACGAAATCTGTTATCCGCTAATTGTTCGTATCCGACTCTAATGCTTCCATGAGAAGTAAACTTAATAGCATTATTTACAAAGTTAGAAATAACCTGATGTATCCGGTTACGATCACACATAATAAAACACTCCGGCAGATGTTTGTCGAATATCAGTTCTACCCCTTCGGGCACCTTTCCTTGCATACTACGTACCAAGTCCTCACACAGTAAATTGACATCCATCTCACTGATACTAAATCCAAAAGTACCAGCCTCTATCTTAGATAAATCAAGAATATCAGATATCAATTGCAGCAACAGTTCATTGTTTTCTTCCACAATATCCATGTATTGCTTCCGTTCGTCCATATCCTCCGTCTCTGCCAGCAATCCGGAAAATCCTACAATTGCATTCAATGGTGTACGTATTTCATGACTCATATTTGCCAAGAAAGCGCTTTTCAAGCGGTCGGCTTCTTCCGCTCTTTCTTTTGCATCAATCAGTTTAGCTTCAATTTCTTTCAATTCGGTTATATCATAATTGATGCCGATAAGTTCTATCATCCCCGCCTCAGGAGCAAAATGAGACAACATTATATTCATCCGCACCCAGTTCCATTCCGATAATACATCCCCATTTTCGGTTTCCGCCATTTCCGATTTCGTCTTATGAATACGTACTTCTTTGCGGAAACTCCCGATACGTCCGGTCTGAACCTCCTGATAGAAATCAAGAACCTCTTTACGATCATCGGGATGCATCTTACCATACACACCAACGACATCGGATAATGGAGTATCTTCCTCCTCTCCCATATTTTTGAACCATTGCTTGATAGCATACCCCTGCCTGTCAAGAAGATTAAGTTTGGCATATCCTACCTTCGCATAGTCGGAAATCAAAAGAAAAAAATTCTCAAAGTCTTGTATCTTATTGATAGCATCCAAGCGTTCCGTATTGTCTATATTCAGAAAAATATGCCCTAAGAAATTACCTGCTCCATCACAAAGCCGGCTTACTTTAGAATAAAGTGCTATATATCCTTTTTTCTTCGAATCATAATATCCTTCAATACCGGAGAAAGGATAATTCATGCCGAAATCCAATGACTCTTCATACTGCATCCGTTCCTTTACATCCTCAGGTACATTAGGATTCTGATAAACATTGACACCTAATACATCCTTTTTCTCACGAACTCCGAATATATCCATATCTTTATTATTGATATCGATCATAAAGCCATTCTGGTCATAGATTTCTATCCCCACGGGTATATTGGTAAAAATATTACGGAAAAGCTTTTCATTACGGTCGAGTGCCCGGTGAGCCAACTGGGTCTCTGTGATATCGACAAAGAGTGCAACAACCTCATCCTTTTCCGGAGAATAAACAATACAACGGCTGTTTTTCCCGGAAGCGGGGAAAGGCACTTCAAGTTCCTTATAGCAATTTTCATCTATAATATCGGAGATATAATTGAGATTTCCCATATAATTGAATCCCAACTCACTGGCACATTTTCCAACATATCTTTCACGCGGAATACCGATTATATCAGCAAACATCTGGTTAGCATCAGTAAGAAGATAATCAACTGGAACTCCCGCACTATCACGCAGAATACTCATATGAATATATCCTATAGGCATGTAGCGGAATAGATTACGGAGAAAAGTCCGTTCATGCTCGGACGCATCCTTAGCCACGCGCAATTCAGTACAAATACTGATAATATCGGCCAAAGAAGAGAGCCATTGACAATCATCATTACTCCAAGAGTGACTGTGTTTCACCAAGTCAACGCCCAAATATCCCCGAACTCTATCTCCCGACTTGAGAGGAACGACAAGCAACGACTTAATATTCTGTTTACTAAGAATATCATACTCTGCAGATGCTTTCTCTTTCAACTCGTCAAGACTATTAAGAACAATGGGCTGGCCTAAAAGTATCCTCTCTGTCCACCATGGAAGACTCCCTGCCGGAATATTCTGTAATATGTCGATTTCCGGTTCTACTCCCTCGGCCAACACTTCAAAGATACAACTATGATGTTCACACTTTTCATCGTATTCAAAGATATAAGCACGTCCACCTTGAAAAAATTGGAGAATATCGTTTAATATGCTATTGATCCCAGAAGTGATATCTTTATCCTGTATAAAGCGATAAAGAGACTGAGAGATTGAATTTTGGCGGGATAATTGTTCGTTCACGCGAACCGCTAAACGCTCTGTCGTGTCTTTCTCCGCTCCTTCTACACGCCGGAGATATCCAAAAGCGACCGGTTCCCCTACTTCGTTCTCTCTTTTATCCCCTAAATGTGAGTGAACCCAAATCTCCTTCCCATTAATAACAAACGGATACGTTTGATCATATGTATTCATATAAGACAGAGAAGCAAACTCGCGCTTAATACGTCCACGATAATCCGGACGAATAAGAAGACAAAGCGAATCGAAAGTCAATTCTTCCTCTTTGTCAAACCCCAACAGATCATTAATATATTCGGAACAACGAAAACTGCGGGTTGCAAAATTTGCTTCCCACCACCCTACCTGTGCTAAAAAAGACATTTCACACAAGCGTACGTAATCGCTATTATCACAATGGGTAATTATCATAAATATCATTTTTCATTTGTAGCAACAAAAATAGATAATTAATATTGCAAAGTGCTATATTCGAAACAATATTATATATACAAATGAAAACTGGAGAATTTACGACCCGTAAACCCTCCAGTTTTAATAAATAGAGACAAGTTTAAATTACTTTTTCACAATGATTTAGAAATTATATTTTGTCCAGCCAAATACACTTGTATCAGCTCCCGTATTACTGCCGGCCTCATTCAAGACAGCTTCACCATTCAGCTTCTTACCGGTCAGTTGAAGCGAGTTCGTAATGCTGATAGTAGATGCGGCATTACCTGCACCTTTTCCATCATTCATGTCTACCAGATCGATAGCACCGCCCGTACCTTTCACCAGTGCATTCTTGATGGTTGCCTTGGCACCACGGCGAATCTTGATAACATCCTGCATGCGGTCTACATTGTCTGTCGTATTAGCAGCATTGTTCACAATGGTCATGCCGTCTACAACAAAATCCGACTGACGCAGGTGATTCGGATAGAGTCCGTCAAAGTTTCCATCCGCTTCAATGCCGCGCGGATCAGCTTCTGTACTGGTATAATCACTTTCCCAAATACCATAGCAGTTGCTCAATGTTCCGCAATATCCCTGGGTAAAATCAAACATATCGTCATCGGGATTTACAGCAAGCAGATTCTTCACATTCACTGTACCTCCAAAAAATTCGATGGCATCATCGGCACTTTCCAAAACATAGATATTTTCAATTGTCGTACCGTTTCCTACTCCATTCAAGGTAAGGCCGTTGTGTTCAATGTCCTGTGTAGAGCGTGCACCGGCATAACAGATCGAAACATAAGTCATCACACCCGAGTTGTCGGCAGCATTGTTACCTCCATAAGGATATTTATTATTGATCTCGGCCAAAGCCGTATTACTTTTGTCTTCCTTATCACCCGAAATAGGAGCTTTACCATTGATGATGATACCTCCCCAGTGACCGGACTTGGCATTATCCTCATCGGCAGTGAAAATAATCGGTTCATCTTTCGTTCCGTTAGCATAGATTTTTCCACCTTGCGCTACAAGAAGATAATTACTAAACCCTTGGCGAGCTTTAATCGTAGTACCAGCAGGAATCGTCAGTTCTCCTCCATTTTCAATCACTACAATACCACTCAGGATATATTCCTTTGCTTCGAGAGTTTCTTTTCCTGTTAATGAGCCGGTCAGCGTATTACCGTTGAAAACGATACTGCTTCCATCACCACCATTGCCATCACCTTCATTATCATCACCACATGAAGTCAATGCTAAGGCTGATACCATTGCGGTACAGACCATGAAATTCAAAAATAATCTTTTCATTTTCCTTAAAATAAATTAGTTAGTAATAATCTTATTCGAATGTCCGCTTTTAGAATGTACACGACACTCCCAGACTGATGCTTATTCCCTTTTTATAATCGCTTAATACTATCTCCCGTCCGTTATCGTCTGCCTTACGACTCAATTTATGTGCCGGATTGAGCAAGTTACGGGCTTTCAGATTAAGCGAGATATACTTATTCAATTTAGCCTGTGAGACAAAGTCGAGAGTCGCAATACCATGCTCCATGATGTCCTGATACCCCTGCGTCCCGATTGTGTAAATTTTATCACTGACATAATTGAAAACCAGAGTATTGATAAAGCTACGATCTCCACTCGTATAATTGTGTGAAATATCAAAATTGACAATCCACGGTGCCGCACCTTCCAACTGCGAACCGGTAGTGACCGTAGCTCCCGGCACTTTAGCATGGGTATAGATGTATGAGCCATTAAAGCCGACAGAAAGACGATTCATACCCGACGTACCCTTCCCTGCCGGACGGGTAAAGAGATTCTTACGTACTTCCAGTTCTACTCCCGCTACCGTAGCATGATCTGAAATATTTTCATACGACAGATAATTACCGGCACTGGCAACCTCAATGCGTGAAATAGGATTTTTTATATACTTATAAAAGGCGGTCAGCGAAACAAGTTCTGTCGGAGTAGGATTGAAATCCCACTTCAAATCAAGGTTATAGTTATCGGATGGTTGTAACTTTTCATTACCCTGGCTATTAAAGTTCACTCCAACATAGCGATAGGGAGAAATTTCTTTGGGTTGCGGTAAGGTGTATGTTTTGCTGGCTCCCAAGCGGAAGGCCTGTTTGGGGGTAAGATTGTATTTCAGATTCAGACTGGGCAAAAAGTAGTTCTTACCGATCTTCCCACTACCCTTTTCTCCCCCTTTGTTCACATCATAATCCACACAAATGTCCACACGATCGTATTTAACACCCAAATTCAGGATCCATGCGGCATCAAACTGATAAACAGCTTCCACATAGGCAGAATGAATATCTTTCTTCACCGTATATTTGTCAACATTACGTTGAATCTCAAACCAGCCGTTTTTCAGATTCTCCTGATTGTAATAACTATCCAGTGAAAAATCCTCCAACCGGAAAACAGAACTGTGTGCAACCGTCATATTATATTCCGTAGCTTCAAAATCATCATTCACAAAGCGTCCGTTATACCCGATGCGGATATTGGATATCTCCTCCTGATCATCCGCCAGACGGTAAGTTAAACCGGCTTTTACATTCAAATCATTTTCATTCAGTTCGGAGAAGTAACGCTGTTGGGAATTACCTTCGAGCAAGGTATATCCTTCGGCTGCCTTACGCAGATTATTGATACGCCGATCCGGTTCCGAACCTTTTACGACGTTGTACGAAGCCCCCGCATCAAAACTCAGCGTTTTGGTCAGCCCCCAATTAGTCATCAACTGATTGACAAGTAACCAATTATCATTAGCCTGCTGACGACGGGTAAATCCCATGTTATCGTAATCATCATTGAATTTTCCCGAGTCCATCCCGTCATAGTCGCCTACCGACTGCACATTATCGTGTACCATCATAAAATTATAGCTTAGATGGTGACGGTTGCGGTAATCATAATCCAGATTAGCAAGAGCCAGTTGACTGATTTTCTGCTCATAAACCTTTCCTGTCTGGTCTTTATAGATAGTTCCGTTCGTAGTTGTATTGCGCAAAACCTCTTCGGCATATTGATATTCCGTATTGTGTGCGGCTACAAGAAAAAATGAAAGAGCATCTTTTTGCGGTCCCACATAAAACCTTTTTCCACCGGAAACCCCGTAGTTGCGGTTTATCTGTAAGTCATGCTCAGACGGATCCAGACTGTTCTTAAAATTATAATTGTTCTCCATGCCGGGTTGTGTCTTGTCAGCAATCCCCAGAAGATTGACTCCATCCATCTTAAGAAAGTCTGTCGTCAGAGTCTGTGTATTGAATCCTCCGGAAACCCCGATATTGAAATGTCCGCCACCAATCAACTCTTTTGAAGTTATGTCGATATTGGCACCACCCACATCGCTGCTACCACCGGCATTAAAGGCTTTATTCACGCCGACTGTCTGGATAATATCCGTAGAAAAAAAGTCAAGAGAGATGTTTTTATATTCCGGATCCTCCGAAGGAATAGGAAAACCATTAAAAGTAGTGGCATTGTAACGATCGCCCAATCCGCGCACAAAGACGTTTTTCACACCTTCCTGTTTAGATACTCCAGCCACTTTGGATACTGCTCCTTCCGCATCGCTCACCCCTTTACGCGAAAGTTCTTTTACCCCTACGGCTTGCACGGCAATCACCGCTTTTTGCTGTTCCAACAGAAGCATATTTTCATTCTCACGGTTCTTTTTGGCCACTACCACTACATCGGCAAGCTCCTGTGCATCTGTTTCCAGCTCCAAATTCAAAATAACCAAATTCCCATTCTCTACACGGACTTTACGACGAACTTCGGTTTTATAACCTACATATTTTACTTCGATATCATACATCCCTTCAAGAACTCCCACACCATTAAGCTCAAAATTACCATCCAAGTCGGTAACAGCTCCTGCTTGAGTTCCAACAAGGCGTATCGTTGCACCTATCAGAGGTTCTTTGGATAATTTGTCTTTTACAGCACCTTTAATTTTAATATTGGCAGCCATCGCTATAGGAGTATATAAGGCGATAAACAAGACTGCAAGGAATAGTTTTACAAGAAATAGTTTTTTCATCGAACTTTGCTATGCGTTTTTATTACGGGTGCAAAGTTAGAGGGGGACGATTACGGAAGTAATACGACTAAAATACAAGAAGTTTAAATTTGTGTTTCGATATTGTTACTGATAAACAATGTATCAATGAACCGATGTGTTTATATGCCAATCAGTCATGCTATTACTCATCACCAAAGCGCTCCATCACCTCCAGGCACATACGTCCGTTATGGTAAGGGCATTTCCAGAAACCGGCCTTATCATCCGTGCGATTCACTGTATCATCGGCACGAATACTCCAATACCATTCACCGTTTTCCCTGTCGATAAGGCGAGATTTGATAAACTCCCAGCAAGCAGTAGCTTTTTGCAAGGCTTCTTTGTCCTCAAAATACTGATAAATATTCATATAACCCACTACGGTTTCTGCCTGTACCCACCAATGACGATCAGCATCCAAATGCCCCGTAACAAGATTCTTTTCATAAATCATCCCCCTTTCCAGTGTAAACCCTTCACCAGCAGCAATAGCTATCCGCCTTATAATAGGTTCCACTTTTGCCAGTATATCTGCCTCCCCTAATTCCAAAGCAGCTTCGTGAAGAAGCCAGGATGCTTCGATATCATGTCCGTAAGAGACAATAGGATATTTACTATTCCAATCATCATCAAAAAACAACCGTAGATGGAAAGTCTTCCTATCTAATATTTTATCTGTAAAAAGCGTAATAAGATTACGCAACTGATGTCGTAATCGCTCATCTTTCCACACTCGATAAAGATTGGTATATGGTTCCAAAATATGCAGATGTGTATTCATCGTTTTGCGTTCGTTAGCATCTTTTTCACTAAGGCGCATATCCTCTATTTCTCCCCACTGACAAGTAAGTGCCTCACAATAGCCATTTTTAAAACGGTCAAAACTATGTTCTTCGATACTTTCAAAAAGCAAAACTGCATACTCAAGAGCCTCTTTGTCTGTTGTGGCACGATAATATTCACTTAATCCGTAAATGGCAAAACCGATAGCGTAAATCTGTTTTTTGGTATCGAGCGGTTCCCCCTTGTAGGTAAGACTCCAATAAACGCCCCCAAACTTTCTATCATAGAAAAGATCAACGATATATTCTTTGGCACGCGTAGCTATTGCAAGATATTCCGGACGCTTCAATAAACGATAGGCAGCAGAAAACGTCCACAAAATACGAGCATTAAGAATAGCTCCTTTTTCAGCTTCGGGCACTAATTCCTCCTTACCGGTAATGCAGCCATAAAAACCACCGTATTGCTCGTCTACCATCCGTTCCATCCAATATGGTAGAATATTGGTAGTAAGTACTTCTTGCATTTCCTGTGTTAATATAGATATCGATTTCATTTTTACTCTTTCCTTTTCTTCTCTAATTCAGTGGTAATTACTTTCATTTTTTTCTCACTCAACGGATACATACTGATAAATAAAACACTCAGTATCGTACCTATCGCAGGGAGAAAACTCAAAAACATCTTGATGCCATGAATGGTCTCCTCGCTTTGTACGACATTGGCTTGAAACCCAAAATAAGCCAATAGCCAACCCGTAACGGCCGTACCGATAGCCCAACCGAACTTCTGACTCATGGAAGAGGACGAGAATACCAATCCGGTGGCCCGGTTCCCTGTTTTGAGTTCTGAATAATCGGCGCAATCGGCATACATCGACCATAACAAAGGAAAGATACTTCCCGCACAAATACTAATTAGTATTTGGAAAGCAAATATAAGAGCAATATCACCCTTATCAAACCAATAAAAGATAATACTCAGCACAGTTGCAATCATCATTGCCCCCATATAAGTAGCCTTTTTCCCTATACGATTGCTGACCGGAGCCGCAAGGATCACTCCTATTATATTGGCGGCCTGTCCCACAGCCAAATAGATTCCACTCAATACAAATGAAACTCCGAAGAATGAAATCACAGAATACTCTTCTTCCACCACAAAATATTTGAAATAATAAACAGTCGCCCCATCCCGGATAGAGTTGAATATCAGAGCAGCAATACCCGCCCCCAGTAAAATCCACCAAGGTTTGTTGTGAAGCAAGTCTTTCAAATCCTCCTTCAGCGGACTCTGCTTCTCCCTAATAGGCTTCACTCTTTCGCGAGTCCATGCAAAGCATCCATAAAACAATGCGGCACACATCACTGCTATTATCACAACTCCCATCATCCAACCATACTGCTCACTATGTCCCTGCTTGAAATAATTCACCATAGGCATAAACAGTAATAAGGCAACAAAACTACCGATATAAGCAAACGTCATGCG
>ERZ835109.2355-NODE-2355-length-12335-cov-1.979316_pt1 | contig 12335 bp, 13 predicted proteins | sample MGYA00519946_ERZ835109 | MGnify/ENA primary metagenome ERZ835109 (study PRJEB31850, sample SAMEA3708771) | human gut metagenome | biome: human gut; feature: human-associated habitat; material: faeces | place: China | collected 2014 ...
CACCGCCAGCGTGGAGCGCTTTAAAAATGCCGCTTCCAGCATGAGCACGACGGAAAGTCCCTATCTGGACCGTCTGAAAGACGTAGAGGAGAAATGCTGAGTCTGATCCTGTTGCAGCAGATCGCCCAGTTGTTTATCATTATCTTTCTGGGTTGGGCCATTGTAAAGGCCGGTATTTTGAAATCAGAGGACAGTCGTGTACTGTCCATGCTGTTGCTGTATGTCATCATCCCCTGCGTGATCCTGAACGCTTTTCAGATCGAGCGCACAACGGATACCGTACGCATGATGGAGCTTTCGCTTCTATCTGCACTGATGATGAACGTGCTGAGTCTCGTGCTGGGAAGACTGTCGGCAAAGCTGTTTTGCCTAAATACAGTGGAAACAGCCTCTGTCATGTACTCGAACTGCACCAACATGGTGGTTCCGCTTGTCATCGGAATTTTTGGTGAAGATTGGGTCATGTATGTGACCTGCTACTCTATCGTGCAGACCATTCTGGTATGGACCCATGCCCGGATCCTCATCAGCGGCAAAAAAGAGATCTCCCTGCGGGATCTGGTATGCAATGTGAACATTCTGGCGATTGTCATAGGTCTGTTTCTGTTTGCATTTCAGATCCGGCTGCCCGCAGTCATTCGGTCGGCATTCGCCATGGCCGGAAATACCATGGGCCCGGTTGCCATGCTGATTATCGGTATGCTGATGGCGGATATGGATATGCAGCATCTGCGCTCCTATCGCCAGCTCTGGAAGCCTGTGCTGCTGCGACTGATCGTACTGCCGGTTATTTTGGTCTGCGTTGCCAAATACAGCGGTCTGGCCGCGCTGGCCCCTCACGGAGAAACGCTGATCATCATCAGTCTGCTCTCTGTGATCGCGCCCTCCGCCAACATTGTGACCCAGTTCAGTCAGATGTTCGGTCGGGACGCCCTCTATGCCAGTCTGATCAATACAGTGACCATGCTGCTCTGCATCATCACGATGCCGCTGATGATCACCCTGTTTCAGATGTAACGGCGCAGAAAATAGCGACTGGTTTCATTCGGCTATCCCCGTTTTTCACGTAATACCTCTATATGCACGCAAAAGAGACGCCCGGTCGGGCGTCTCTTTTTTCGTGTTGAATTTTTTTCGACACACTCTGTCTTCTGTTTTCAGAGCTTCACAAAAGTCCTGAAAATGTTTGATTTCAATGGCGCGTCCCCTGGGTTTTCCGCACACATACCTTTTCTTCCCGGCAGCCAGGACTCTCTCCTCTATTAAACTATTTTCAAAAACTACAGGCCGCTTTTCCGCCGTTCAGCGGAAAAGCGGCCTGTCCATTTCAAAACAAACGCTTTGCTTTTTGGTGCTCTTTGGTTGTCAGAAATGTCTTACTTGCAGACAGCGATGATCTCAATCTCGCACAGCAGCTTCTTGGGCAGCTCCTTCACGGCCACGCAGGAACGAGCGGGCTTGCCGGTGAAATACTTGCCGTACACGCCGTTGAAAGCAGCGAAGTCTTCCATGTTAGCCAGGAAGCAGGTGGTCTTGATGACGTCCTCGAAGCCCAGGCCGTTAGCAGCCAGAATGGCCTTGATGCTCTGGCAGGCGCGCTCAGCCTGCTCCTCGATGGTGGTGCCGACGATCTCACCGGTACCGGGCATCAGGGGGACCTGGCCGGAAGCAAACAGGAAGCCGTTGGCGGAGATAGCCTGAGAATAGGGGCCGATTGCGGCGGGGGCATCGGGAGTGTTGGTGTAATTCATAATGATGTACTTCCTTTCCAAATCGTTTCGTGCTGATTTTCCAAATCATGCCGTAGACAGAATTCCTTGAATCGTCCACGATTCAAGTATAAACACGGATCCGGCTTCTGTCAACCCTTGCCGATCCGGTCAAAAAACCCGCCGCCCCTCCTTCAAGAGGAGCGGCGGGTCAATTTTTTTTGTGTAAATTACACCAAGGTGTCCAGGACAGCCTTCAGATCAGCGATGATGTCATCGGGATCTTCCAGACCGACGGAGATACGGACCAGACCCTCGGAAATGCCGGAAGCCTTCAGCTCCTCGGGAGTGTAAGTGGAGTGAGTCATGGAAGCGGCGTGCTCGACCAGCGTCTCGGCATCGCCCAGAGACACGGCGATGGTGCACAACTGCAGCTTGTTCAGAGCGTTGGCAACGGCATCGCGGTCGGCCTTCAGCTCAATGGACATCATGCCACCGTACAGCTTCATCTGCTTCTTGGCGATCTCGTGGCCCTCGAAGTCCTCCAGACCGGGATAATAGACCTTGTCGATGGCGGGATGATCGTGCAGGAACTCGGCAACCTTCATGGCGTTGGCGCTGTGGCGCTCCATACGGATGTCCAGCGTCTTGAGGCCGCGGGCGATCAGGAAGGCGTTGAACGGGCTCATAACGGCGCCGGTCATATCCTTCAGGCCGAACATACGGCACTTGCCGATGAACTCAGCGTCAGAAATCACGAAGCCCGCAATCACGTCGCCGTGGCCGTTGATGTACTTGGTAGCGCTGTGGACAACCACGTCAGCACCCAGGCTCAGGGGCTGCTGGATGTAAGGAGAGCAGAAGGTGTTATCCACGATGACGCGGATGTTCTTGTTGTACTCGTGAGCGATTTTGGCGACCTCAGCGATGTCAACCACCTTCAGAGTGGGGTTGCAGGGGGTCTCCAGATAGACAACCTTGGTCTTCTCGGTGAGAGCGGCTTTCACGGCAGCGAGATCGGCGAAGTCAACGAACTTCACGCTGACGCCGAACTTGCTCATGCCGTGGTTCAGCAGAGCGAAGGTGCAGCCGTACAGGGTATCGCTGGCAACGATCTCGTCACCGGCCTCAACAGAACTCCACAGAGCGGAGGAGATAGCGCCCATGCCGGAAGCGGTAGCCAGAGCAGCCTCGCCGCCTTCCAGAGCAGCCAGCTTCTCCTCGACCTGAGTCAGAGAGGGGTTGCCCAGACGGGAGTAGATGTAGCCCTCTTCCTGACCAGCGAAGCGGGCGCCGCCCTGCTGCACGGTATCAAACTCGAAGGTAGAGGTCTGATAAATCGGGGTGCACAGTGCGCCGACACCGTTGTCATGCTTACCAGCGTGAATCTGACGAGTAGCGAAGCCCATGTTCTTGCAATCCATAATAAATGCCTTCCTTTCCTTGTTCCGGGGCCGGTGAGACCGGCAAATTTTGTTGTTATCGTTTTTCAGTTATCTGTAAGAACTTTCCACGTTTCTGGCAAAAGGAGAGAGCGAGTCGAGTAGAGAGGTGTTTACACGCAAAATTTATGTAAACATTTGCCGTAAACCAGAAAGTCTCATCGGATACTTTTATTGGATTTCACCTATTATACTATCACGTTCCGCGAAAAGGTGTTAGTATCTCTTTTTCGCAATTCATTCACAGTTATTTTAATAATGGATTGACTTTTCGTGATAGGCTCCGTATAATGTGGTTCAACAAACGATGTATAACTATATCCATAGGAGCCCGGCGGACGGACTTGTGTTCCCCTGCGGCATCCTGTGAAAAATTTTATGAATTTTGTAAAAAGGAGACGATCCAATGACCTTTCAGCAGCTGACGTATGTGGTAGAAATCTCCAAATGCGGTTCCATCAACAAGGCCGCCCACAAGCTGTTCCTGTCCCAATCCGGTATTTCCACCGCCGTGCGGGAACTGGAGGAGGAATTGGGTATCAAATTCTTCGTCCGCAGCAACCGGGGCGTGGAGTTCACGCCGGAGGGCAAGGAGTTTCTGGGCTATGCAGTCTCGCTGCTGGAGCAGAAGCAGCGGATCGAAAGTCTGTACGGCGAATCCCGCAGCACCATTGCACCGGTGCATTTCAGCGTTTCCACCCAGCGGTATCCCTTTACTGAGGACGCTTTCCTGGAAATGCTCCAGCAAAACCAGGAAAACCGCTACCAATATACATTGAAAGAGACCAGCATGGACGGCGTGATCGACGATGTGTATGACCACCGGGCGGACATCGGCGTCATCTTCCTGACCAAATTAACGGAAAAGATCGTCTGCCGCCTGCTGGACGGCCGGGAACTGACCTTCCACGAGCTGGCGGCGGTGCCTCCCTGTGTATACGTCCGGAAAGGACATCCCCTCACCCAGCTGGAACACGTGTCGGAGGCAGATCTGGAGGGCTATCCTTACAGTTCCTTTGAACAGGCTCAGGGCGTAGCCGTGGACTTTTCTGAAGAGCTTCCCATGGTATCCATGCGTAAGCCCTCCAAGGCCATCATTGTCAACAACCGCTCCACCGCCATGAATGTTCTGGCCAATACGGACGCTTACAGCACTGGCAGCGGCCTTCTTGCAGAGCATCTCTCCCCTGCCAATGTGGTCACCATCCCTCTGGCAGACAAGGATCCGGTACGACTGGGCTGGATCTATCCGCAGAACGCCAAGCTCTCCTCTCACGCCGAAGAATTTGTCCGCCTTCTGGAACAGTCTATTCAGCGTTCCATTGCATATACCTCTTCCCTGCATCGTCAGATCGTCGGCAAATAAGCACATATAAATAAATGAACCGGACGATTTCGTCCGGTTTATTTTTTGCGCAGGTTCTTTTCGCCTGAAACACAGAACCTTGCAGGCAACAGGAAAACGCCGGCCAATGGCCGGCGTTTTCCGTTAGGAGAGTGCGAGAGTAGGAGAGATCCAATGTTTGATTACTGCTGTGCCTCAGCGGCTTCCTTCTCCAGCAGGGCCTTCTTAGCGGCCACGTTGGACTCAGCGCAGTCATACTCCCAGTTCCAGGGATCCTTGCGGCAAATGCCATCGGCGAAGGGGATGAAGATGGACAGGATGCCGAAAGCAGCCAGGAACCAGCAATACCACAGAGAGCCAAGGATGTTGGCGGCGCTGATGGTGGTGCCGTTGGTAACGGTAGCGTTGCACAGGGAGGAAGCTACCAGGAGCTGCGCACCGTAGGGGATGATGCCCTGGAACACGCAGGAGAACATATCCAGCAGAGAAGCGGTGCGGCGGGGGTCAACCTTGTACTCGTGAGAGACCTCACGGGCCATGTCGCCAGCCACGATGATAGCCACGGTGTTGTTAGCGGTAGCGCAGTCGCAGAGAGAGACCATAGCGGCAATGCCCACCTGAGCGGACTTGTTGCCCTTCATGACCTTGCCCAGCTTCTGGATGATCCACTCGATACCGCCGTTCTTGGCGATCAGCTCAGACATACCGCCGCACAGCAGGGTCAGGAAGAAGACCTCGTTCATGCCGCAGAAGCCGTTGTAAACAGCCTGAGCGAAACCGGCCAGATTGATAGCGCCGGTGGCGATGCCCACGATACCGGCAGCGAAGATGCCGATGGTCAGCACCAGGAACACGTTCATGCCGACCAGAGCCAGGATCAGAACCAGCAGATAGGGAATAACCTTGATGAAGCTGTAGGACAGGTCGCCGATCTCGGTAACGGTCTCGGGACGGCCCACGATCAGCAGCACTACGATGGTGACCAGAGCGGCAGGCAGAGCGGTGAGGAAGTTCACGCGGAACTTATCACGCATCTCGCAGTGCTGGCTGCGGGTAGCGGCGATGGTGGTATCGGAGATCATGGACAGGTTATCACCGAACATAGCGCCGCCGATAACTGCGCCCAGAACAACCATCATGTTCAGGCCACCCTTTTCCGCAACGCCCACAGCGATGGGAGTGATGGCGGAGATGGTGCCCATGGAAGTACCGGTAGCGGTGCCCATGAAAGCAGCGATGACGAACAGGCCAGCGGCCAGGAACTGAACAGGAACGAGGCTCAGGCCCAGGTTAACGGTAGCATCGCGGCCGCCCATCTCAGCGGCCACGGTGGCGAACGCGCCGGCCAGGATGTAGATGATCAGCATGGTCAGAACGTCCACGTTGGCAGCGCCCTTGGCGAAGGTATCAAACTTTTCGTTGATGCTGCCCTTGAACATAATGAAGGCCACCAGAACGGCCAGGAACATTGCGGTAACAGAGGGGAACTGATAGAATGCCATGTCGACGCCCTTGGACTGGTAAACCAGACCGGCACCCATGTAGACAACGATGAATACCAGGAACGGGAGCAGCGCGAAACCATTCGCTTTCTTGTTGTTCAGGGTATTGCCCATATAGGGTTCCTCCTTTTTTCTTCCAAAGCTTGTTGATAGGTTCTTGGGACTGCTTATTGTGTTTTTACACAATTAAAGTGGGATTGCCTCTCTCCTCTATCGTCAAGTATACCATAATTGTGAACGGATTGTTAATGCTTTTTTTCTATAATTGGTTATCGCTCTATCGATAGCGATTGAAGCTTTTTTTGTTAACCGTTTTTCTATCGTTCCGCTGCTTCATTTTATGCACTTTTGAGTACATTCAGTCCTCCCCTGACAACTTTTTCAGACAGCAAAAAATTGAGGCGGCCCCTTGCGGGACCACCTCGATTTTCAGTTCATCAGGAGTTTTTCTAGTTCCGCCGGGGTATCTGCCAGAAAATCCGCTCCCGCGTTTACCAGATTTTCCCGGCTGCGGAAACCCCACGTCACGCCGCAGGCCTTCAAGCCCGCGTTGTGTCCGGTGCGGATGTCCACATCGCTGTCTCCCACCATCAGCGTCTCCTCCGGTCGGGCGTTCAGCTTTTCCAGAATTCCGCGGGCCACGCCGGGGTCCGGCTTCACCGGTGTGCCGGGGAGATTCCCCCGGATCACCTCAAAAATACCGGGGAAGTAGTGAGCTACGATCACCTGACTGAATTCGTCCGCCTTGTTGGAGCAGACCGCCAGCTGCACTCCGGCGGCTTTCAGCTTTTTCAGCAGCTCCGGCATCCCGGCATAGGGCGCGGTCAGCTCCATATTGTGAGCACCGTAAACCCGGTTGAACTGCGCAAGGGTCCGTTCCAGCGTCTGCGGCTCCTGCGCCTCCGCCGGGGAGAACCGGCTCACCAGATTGGGGATGCCGTGACCCACCATGCCCTCGACGGCCTGTACGGTGTACTCCGGCCAGCCGTTTTCCCGGCAGACGGCGTTGGCGGCGGCCGCCAGATCCCCGATGGTATCCAGCAGCGTGCCGTCCAGATCAAAAATCACTGTGCGATACATGGAATTTACCTTTCTGATGTTATTCCGCGGCCTTCCACGCGGTTTCCAGGGCGATCTCCATCATCTCATGGAAGGAGTCCTGCCGCTCCTGAGCGCTCAGGGCTTCGCCGGTAAAAATATGGTCAGAAATGGTAAGGATAGACAGCGCCCGCTTGCCGAAGCGCTGAGCCGTCCAGTAAATACCGGCGGTCTCCATCTCCACCGCCAGAATACCGAACTTCCGGTAGGTGGCGTTGGCCTCCGGATTGTCATTATAGAACTGGTCGGAGGTGAACACCTGTCCCACGTCCGCCCGGACGCCCAGCCGTTCCGCCGCTGCGACAGCGTCCTTCAAAAGGCCGTAGTCCGCCGTGGCGCAAAGCTGGCCGGGGAACCGGTACTGGTCGGCAAAGTGGGAATTGGTGGAGGCGCCCATAGCCAGCACCACGTCCCGCACCTTCACATCCTCTCCGATGCCTCCGGCGGAGCCGATGCGGATGATGGTGTCCACACCGTAGAAGTTATACAGCTCGTGGGCGTACAGTCCCGCAGAGGGAACGCCCATGCCGTGACCCATGACGGACAGCTTCCGACCCTTATAGGTGCCGGTATAGCCCAGCATATTCCGCACGGTATTGAAGCACACCGGGTTTTCCAGATAGTGCTCCGCTACGAATTTCGCCCGCAGAGGGTCGCCGGGCATCAGTACCGCCTTGGCGATGACGCCCTCCTCCGCTGCGATGCAGGCAGAGGGAGATTCTAAAATAGCCATATCAGATCCTCCTTATTCTTTGTCCTTGAACAGCGCCGCAAGGCTCTCGGTAAAGGGCGGGTAGCAGATGCCCTTCTCCGTCACGATGCCGGTGAGCAGTTCGTGACCCGTCACATCGAAGGACGGGTTAAAGCACTTCACCTCCGGCAAGGCCATGGGCTTTTCGTACCAGAGGTTTTTGATCTCGTCGCCGTCCCGCAGCTCGATGGGGATGTGCGCCCCGTCGGGACAGTTCATGTCGATGGTAGAGGTGGGCCCCAGCGTATACACGGGGATGCCGTAGTGCTTGGCTAGGATGGCCACGCCGCTGGTGCCGATCTTGTTGGCGAAGTCGCCGTTGGCGGCGATGCGGTCACAGCCCACGAAGCAGGCCTGCACCCAGCCGTTTTTCATCACCATGGACGCCATGTTGTCGCAGATGAGGGTCACGTCCACCCCCGCCCGCTGCAACTCATAGCTGGTGAGCCGCGCCCCTTGCAAAAGGGGGCGGGTCTCGTCGGCAAACACGCGGATGTGGATGCCCCGCTCCGCCGCCAGCAGGAAGGGGCCCTGTCCGGTGCCGTACCGGGAGGTGGCCAGCGGACCGGCGTTGCAATGGGTCAGAACGCCGTCGCCGTCCTTCAGCAGGCTCAGACCGTATTCGGAGATGGCGGTGCATTTGGCGATGTCGTCCTCGTGGATGTCCACTGCCTTGCGGTACAGGGCCTCCAGCAATTCCGCCCGGTCATCCTTCAAGTGGGCCTTGGCGGTATCCAGCATCTCCTCCACCGCCCAGCGGAGATTCACAGCCGTGGGCCGGGCTGCCCCCAGCAGCTCGCCGTCGATCTGCAATTTTCGGTAAAAGGTCTCGTTGTCCTTGGCGTCAATGCCCCGGGCCAGCACATACATGCAGTAGCCCGCGCAGATGCCGATGGCCGGCGCGCCCCGGATGCGGAGCATTTTGATGGCCTCGATCATCTCCTCCACGGTGCGCAGCTCGATCTCTTTTTCCTCGTTGGGCAGCAGCGTCTGGTCGATGATGTACAGCCGCTCCGTGGCCTTGTCATAGCGGATGTTCTGAACGTGGGTCACCTGCCGGATCGCTTCATTCATAGTCTGCCCTCCTCACACATACAGAACGCGGTCCTCTTTCCGGGCCTTGTCCCCCAGGACAGCCTGATCCGTATAGCCTAAAATACAGTTGCCGACGCCCTTCCAGTTTTCGCCCAGACCCCACTCTGCCAGCAAAGCCTTGCCCTCCGGCAATTCAAAGGTCTCCATGGCCCGGTTGATCCAGCAGGAGCCGATGCCCAATGCAGCAGCAGCGTTCATCAGGTTGCCCATCACCAACGAACCGTCCTGGAGCCAGTTGGGATAATCGCTGTCGGACAGCACCACAATGGCCTCCGGCGCACCGTAAAAGGGTGTCCCCTCCGGTGTGCCTAAAATCCGGCTGTTCAGCCGTTCCAGTCTGGCAAGCACGGCGGCGTCACGCACCACCACCAGCTTGGTGCTCTGGAGATTTTTCGCGGAGGGTGCGTAAATGCCCGCCTCCAAAATGGCGTTCAGGTCCTCCTTTTTCAGCGGCTCCGGGCGGAATGCACGGATACTGCGGCGCTCTTTCAGAACCTTTAAAACCTCATTCATGGTCAACACTCCTTTTGCAATAAGATCGTTATGGTTATTCTATCACGGTTTTTTTGATTCTCCAATATTTTTTCATGGGGAGCGGCCAATTTCCCCCTTGCATAAGCCTGTTTTGGGCCGCATAGGATAAAGCAACAAAAGGCGGGGAGTGTTGTGCTTTGAAGGGAAATATGGAGGAGCGGGCGGAGCGCCTGGCTCTTTACATCATAGAGAACCGGACCACGGTCCGCGCCGCCGCTGCCAAATTCGGCATCAGCAAATCCACGGTCCACAAGGACATTTCAGAACGGCTGCCCCTTTTTAACCGGGCGCTGTACTTGCAGGTCAAGGAGGTGCTGGACGTGAACAAGGCCCAGCGGCACATCCGGGGCGGCATCGCCACCCGAAAAAAATACAAGGGTACATAGAAGGAGGAAGTCCCATGGCTGTACGTGATCCCGGCGGCTGCCGCCGCCAAAGCGGCCCCCAAAAGTCAAACGCTGTCCCGGAACTGCCCGCCGCTCCGGCAGTTCAGCCCGTCATGCGCCGATGGCCCCACCCGGTAGCGGTCCATCCCGCGCCGGAGGGACTGGCAGCAGAGCTTCATTATATCAGTTGCGCCCTTTCCCAGCAGACCCGGCAGCTGGACGAGATCCGGTGCCTGCTGAAAAGGCTGGCGAACAGCGCCGGAAGCGAATAGCAGGCTGCGGGGGCCCTTCGGAGGGTCCCCCGCAGCCTTTAAGAAACGTCGATTTCCGTAGACCAGCATTTTCCGGACAGGCTATTTGTGAATAAACTGGAAATTTCCCGGAACCCCTTGTAATTTGTGCCGTATCCTTATAGAATATTATGTAAATCTGTCGAAAAAGAGAAGCGGCCCCCGCCGCGTATAAAGGAGCGTCATTTCATATGTCCAGAGGAGCCCGCCGCCGTCAGCGGCAACAGCCCCGCACCCTGCAAGTCTTTTTGATCATCGTCCTGATCCTGCTCACTGCCTGCGTGGCGGTGAAGGCATTTTTCCTGAAAGCCCCGGAACAAAAGGTGGATGAACTGCCGTCTCAGCCCTCCTCCACGGGAGATCCCCAGCTATCCGAGGAGGAGCAGGCGGCCCAGGAGGCCCTGCGGTCCCATCTGGAGCGCAAGGGCGGCTTCTACACCATTCTGGTCTCCGGCTCTGACGACGGCAACGGCAACAGCGACACCAACATTCTGGTAGCTGTGGACACTGTGAACGGCTACGTCTACGGCGTCAGCATCCCCCGTGACTCCAAGGCCGTGTGGGATGGAAAATCCCACAAGATCAACGCCGCCTTCGGCAAGGGCGGCATGACCAAGCTGGCAGAGGTGGTGTCCGACCAGTTGGGCATCCCGGTGGACTACACCGTTTCCGTGGATCTGACCGGCTTTGAGGCGTTGGTGGAGGCCATCGGCGGCGTGAATTTCGATGTGCCCATCAACATGGACTATGACGATCCCATTCAGAACCTCAGCATCCATTTTAAAAAAGGTGTTCAATACCTCAACGGTGCCGACGCCATGCGGGTGGTCCGCTTCCGCCACAACAACGATGGCACCGGCTACGGCAGCGAGGACTTGGGCCGGATGCAGACCCAGCAGAAGTTTTTGAAGGCCGTGGCGAAGAAAATGCTCACCGCCAGCAATATCCTGACAAAAATCGACGATTACGCCAAAATTTTCAACCAGTATGTAGACACCGACCTGTCCGTGGGCAATCTGGCCTGGCTGGGCACAGAGGTTTTGAAAATGGGCGTGGACAAGATCGACTTCTCCACCCTGCCTAATGAGTGGAGATCTCCGTATATTTATCTGATCCCGGACGAAACTCTGACTCTGGTGAATACCTATCTCAACCCCTATGTGGAGGATCGGACCGCGGAGGATCTGCATCTTCCGTCCTGACTTCCGGAAAGGAGTGACACTCCATGAAAAAGCAAGCGCTGTCCCTGCTGCTGGCACTGTCTCTGATGAGCGTTCCCGCTCTGGCCAAGGAGAACAGCGCGGACAACTTTGTCCGCGGCAAAACCTATGCCGGCCAGTTCTCCGATCTGCCGGAGGACCATACCTTCTATGAAAATGTAGCCGCCCTGTACGAATACGGTCTGTCTGTCGGTCAGGCCGACGGCACTTACGGCCTGACGGTGCCTATGACCGTGGGACAGTCGGTGATCTTCGCCGGGCGCATCCGCAGCCTGTACCGCACCGGGGACCCGGAGGCCGGTCCCGCCGCCTTCACTGCCGCCGCCATTGGATTGAAGGACGCCCAGCGGGTCTACGCCCCCTATCTCTGGTACTTACAGGCGGAGGGCGTTTTAGACAAGGCTCTGGACGAGCAGCTCGCCGATGTGGCTGCCCGAGCCCAGATGGCCCATGTGCTGGCAAATCTTCTGCCGGAGGAGGCACTGCCCCTCATCAACGATTCCCTTGTCATGAGCTTTTTCATACATTGTTTTGATAACATCTTCTTTAGTGATATCACCAGATAAATGCAAAAATAAATCTTTGTCAAAAAAGTGTTCAAACATATTCAACTGATTGCGAAGCAGTTTGGATAGATGACGATTGATCAATTCTACATCTTTATTATTTAATGCAAAATCTACCATGATGGAAGGAAGAAGATTGTTATCTAAAGTAATCGTTGTGATAACAAAATCAACACCTTCCACATCCTTTTTCGTATAATTTGAATACTCATTGTAAGATAAGCATTTTACAATATGAATCTTATCAGGGAAAACAATTTTTAGTCTTGTTTCAAGCATTCTGGTAGTTGCATAGCCGCTTCCGCATACAAGAATTACATTTTTCTTTTCCTGATAGTTATGATAACATCTTTCGATGGCGGCACTGATATAAACGGAAACATATCCAACGTCGTCT
>ERZ835109.2356-NODE-2356-length-12327-cov-10.198093_pt1 | contig 12327 bp, 11 predicted proteins | sample MGYA00519946_ERZ835109 | MGnify/ENA primary metagenome ERZ835109 (study PRJEB31850, sample SAMEA3708771) | human gut metagenome | biome: human gut; feature: human-associated habitat; material: faeces | place: China | collected 2014 ...
CCACCTGATTCTCCTCGCTGCTCAGCACGTCCGACAGCAGCAGCTCGTTGCCGTCGCCGTCGATGTTCAGCGGCTCGTCGATGCTGGCCTCCTGCCGCCGGTTGGAGCTTTTGCGCAGATACATCAGGATCTCGTTGCCGATGCAGCGGCTGGCGTAAGTCGCCAGCTTGATGCTCCGCTCGGGCGTGAAGGTGTTCACAGCCTTGATGAGCCCGATGGTGCCGATGGACACCATATCCTCCGAGGGGACGCCGCTGCCCTCGTATTTCTTCGCAAGGTACACCACCAGCCGCAGGTTATGGGTGATGAGCTCATCCCGGGCGGCGGAGTCTCCGTCGGCCATCCGGGCCAGAAGGGCTTTTTCCTCTTCCGGGGTCAGGGGCGGCGGCAGACCCGGCCCGCCGTTCAGATAATGTACGCCGCCCGTCCAGCTCAGTCTGGCCCAGAGGCGCTGCAAAAGATCTACAAACCGTTGAAACACAGGTATATTCCTCCTACTGTATTGTCATTTGCCCAGCAGCGCCGCCGTTTCCGCGCTGACGAGAGCCGTCCATCCCCCCGGCGGAGGCGGCATATCGCAAAACGCTGCGTATATTTCATCTTGTTTTCTACCGTTTGATGCAAGTGCGGCAGGCAGGGCGGGCAGCAGACAGTGTCCCGCGACGGTCTGACAGGGTACGAACCGCACGCCCCACTCAGGGCGAGGCTCTGCGCCGACGCCCGCGAGGCAGGCGTCCAGATACGCCCTCACCCCGGGGGGCAGAGACACGGCATCCAGCCGCACCAGCACCACCGCCCGGCCCGAAAGCGGCTCCTGCACATGGAAGCCGGTGTCGCAGAAGACGCTCAGCGGGACGACCCGCCCGGCCACCGACAGCTCCGCCCCAAAGCAGGCCGGGCCGCTGCGGCCCAGAACGTGCAGCACCCCCTCCACCACGCCGCAGACCCCCGCCGTGGACGCCAGCAGCAGCCCCGGCGACACCGGCAGATAGAAGCTGAGATTATTGCAGGCCGCACCGGGCAGGAAAAGCGCCCCCGTGAGGGTCAGATTGAGCAGGACGAACCACGCCGTGAGCCGGGCAGTGTTCCGCGCCCCCTGCCAGCCGTAGGCAGCAGCTACGCAGAGGGCGGCGGACATACCTTTATAAGTAAAGGCCAGCGGCCAGGGGGCGGTGGGGGCCAGCAGGGCCAGCGACGACACTGCCGCCGCCCCCGCACCGCCCACCAGCCGCAGCGGCGAACAGCACGCCCCGCACAGCAGCCCTGCCGCCAGCAGGAACGCCGCCCCCACCACGAAATTCACCAGAAGCAGCACATCGAGATAGATGACTGTCCGCACAAGCCCCACCCCCTCTTTCTAGGGTAGCAGAGGGGCGGGAGGAAAAGGGTCGGTGTGGGGGAAGTTATTTTTCAAAATCAGCAAGTATATGGATTCCCGGTCAAGCCGTCCTTCGTCCAACCTCTCAGTCGGGCTTGCGCCCGCCAGCTCCCCTAGTAGGGGAGCCTCTGGCGTATCCAGCAAGCTTCACCCGGCTGCCAAAGCCTCCCCTCGTTAGGGGAGGTGGCGTTGCGAAGCAATGACGGAGAGGTTATTCCTCTTTTTTGCAAAAAACCCCTTGCAAACTTCCCCGAGATGCGGTATAATACATCTCGCGGCAAGTCCGATGGAAATTGAATATCTGCCTCTTTAGCTCAGTCGGTTAGAGCACCTGACTGTTAATCAGGGTGTCGCCTGTTCGAGTCAGGCAAGAGGCGCCATTAGGCGGCGAGGGCAACTTCGCCGCTTGTTTTTTAACCGGGTGTTGTAACCAATCTGAGACTTTTTTCACAAAATCTTCAAAATTAATGATTTCTTAAAAAATGTCCTCTTGAAGAAATGGCGTATTTGTGTTACACTACATCCAAGCTGTAATGGTATTTTTGGAGATTCTGGCGTTTTTCTCCCAGCGTTTTTTGGCTCTGAGGGGCGGCGGCAGAGTGATTACCACGCATTTTGTCTACTTTTCTGCCCGTTTTGGCTGTTTTCCGGCCATTTAGCCTTGTGGCGATGGGGGAAGTATGGTAAAATAGTGTAAAGATGCCAAAATGGCAGCTTACTTAACTCGTGATGTTGCCGAGTGCGCACTCGGTTGCATAGGTTTTCCCGGTTGCGCAACCGGGAGGAGACCGATTATATTCGTTTTTTCATTTGAAGGGAGTAATTCATTATGATGATGCCTGCAAACTTCTCTGCTGTGAACGCAGAGGTCGTCTACGGCGGTGCCGTGGCTGATTACCTGCCCAACGCTTGGACTGCTGCTAACGTCAAGACCCTGTCCACCAACGTGCTGACCATCCTGAGCAACACCTTCACCAGCCTGCTGGTGAAGGCTACCCTGGGTACCATGTTCGGCGGCAACTGGGGCGGCGACAACGGCGACAAGCTGTTCGGCGACAACGGCACCTTCTCCGCTCTGTACCACATTGACCATGATATTAACAAGGATTCTCAGAACTTCGGCAACAAGATCATGACCACTCTGGGTCTGGCTGCTTCTGTCTACACTCTGGGCACCACTGGTGTTAAGAACTTCGTTGGCGAGGAGAAGTTCATCAGCGTTAAGACTGTCTGATCAGTCTGACTGAACCAGATCCTGTCTTAAAAGGGCGGAGGACCACTACGGTCCTCCGCCCTTTTTTGCAGAGGCAGTGTAACCAAACTGAGACTTTTTTCACATTTTTTTCAAAATTTAAGGGTTTATTAAAAATTGTCCTCTTGAAGAACCCGTCAGAATGTGTTATACTATGCCCAAGGTTTGGGAGACGGTACGTCAAAATCCCCTCTCCGGGCCGGTCAAAATGATCAAAGGGTAGGCGCTCCCTTCTTTTGATAGCAGCTACTCTCTGCCCCGCTTTGCCGCAGGGCAGTGCGAGGCAGAGAGTTGTATGCTGCTTTATTGGAGAAGCGGGTGAGGCGTCAGGAATGGAAGCCCTTTCTTCTTCGCCAAATCGTCCTCAGCCGCAAGGCGGGCGTTTTGAAATAGAAACCACAAAGGAAGCATCTATGCGTTATACCTATGTCCGGCAGCACGACACCACAGACTGCGCTGCCGCCTGTCTCGCAATGGTGTGCCTCCATTACAAAAAGGAGATCACCATCACCCGACTGCGGGACATGATGGGTACCGACCTGAAAGGCACAAACCTGACCGGTATGGAAAAGGCTGCGCAGGAGCTGGGATTCAGCACCGCCGCCGTCCGCGTAGACCGGGAAAACTTCCTCAGCGAATTCACCACTCCCTGTATCGCACAGGTCATCACCGACGAGGGTCTGGCCCACTTTGTGACGGTCTTCAAGAAGACCACCATCAAAGACGACGGCGAGCGGCGTCGGCACATGCTCCGGCAGGAAGAGGAGCGCAAGAAGTGCGCTGACGAAGGAAAGAAGTTCAGATGCCGCGACTACGTCATCATCGGCGACCCGGCAAAAGAGCTGAAAAAAATCTCACTTGATGAGTTCTACAAGAACTTTACCGGCGTTCTGCTCCTGATGACCCCGACCTCGGAGTTCAAGGCAGGCAAGCAGAAACAGGGCAGCATGGTCAAGCGTTTCCTCGACCTGCTGCTGCCGCAGAAGAAGCTTTTCTTCTACGCCATCCTCAGTTCGGTCATCATGACCGTTCTGGGTATCGCATCCTCGATGTATAACAAAATACTGATGGATGAGATACTCCCCTACGGCCTGAAGAGCCTGTTGGTGGCCGTTATTCTGGTATTCAGCATCGTGAGCGTCACCAGCGCACTCATCAGTATGGTGCGGCAGTGGGTGCTCATCTATCTGTCCATCAAGGTCGATATTCCCCTGATGCTGGGCTACTTCGGGCATGTTTTCAAACTGCCCATGAAGTTCTTTGCCACCCGCAAGACCGGCGAGATCACCACCCGCTACTCCGACGCCAGCACCATCAAATCGGTGTTCACCAGCATTGCGCTGAGCGTCGTGATGGATGTCGTGATGGCCTGCGTCACCGGCGTCATCCTCTTCCGGATGAATGCCACCCTCTTCTCCATTTCGATTTTCACCACCCTGCTGAGCATCCTGCTGGTGTTTATCTTCAAGCAGCCCTTCAAGCGCATCAACGAAGAGACCATGCAGCAGTCTGCTATCCTCAACAGCCAGATGATCGAGAGCCTCCGCGGCATCGAGACCGTCAAGTGCAACGCCGAAGAGGACCGTGAGCTGGAAGCTCTGGAGCGGGAATACATCAAGAGCCTGAAGATAAGCCTGCGCTCCAGCAAGATCAGCACGGTGCAGTCCCTTATCTCCACCCTTATCACCACCATCCTCGGCATGGTCACCTCTTATGTGGGCATCATGCAGGTGCTGAATGGTGAGATGACGCTGGGCGGCTATATGGCCTTCAGCACCCTTTCCTCTTACTTTACGAACCCGGTCAGCGAGCTGGTCAGCCTGCAGATGTCCATCCAGCAGGCTCAGATTTCCATCAAACGTCTGACCGAGATCATGGATTATGAGTCCGAGCAGGACGAGACCCGCGAATACACCGAGATGGAAAAGATCGACGGTGACATTGAGTTCAAGGATGTCTCCTTCCGCTACGGCAGCCGTTCTCCGGCGCTGAGCCACGTCTCCTTCACCATCCCCTATGGCAAGAAGGTGGCACTGGTGGGCAGCAGCGGCAGCGGCAAATCCACTATCACCAAACTCCTGCTCAAGTATTATGAGCCGGAAAGCGGTACCATCAGCGTAGGCGGCGTCGATCTAGACGAGTACAGCAATGCATCCGTCCGCCGTGCCATCGCCTATGTCCCCCAGAACGTCGAGCTGTTCAGCAAGACCATCTACGACAACATCCGCATTTCCCGACCGGAAGCCAGCCTCGATGAGGTCAAGGCCGCTGCCAAAAAGGCAGACGCCCACGAGTTCATCCGCAAGCTGCCGCTGCAGTACAACACCTATCTGGAAGAAGCCGGCAACGGCCTCTCGGGCGGTGAGAAGCAGCGCCTTGCACTGGCCCGCGCTTTCCTGAAGGATGCGAACCTCTATATCCTGGACGAATCCACCAGCAGTCTGGACTTTGGCACAGAGAATACCATCTTTGATATGATCTACAACCAGCTGGCAGACCGCTCGATGCTGATCGTCGCCCACCGCCTCTCCACCATTCGTGATTGTGACCTCATTCTGGTCATGGACCACGGCGAGATCGTAGAGCGCGGCACCCACGAAGAGCTGCTGGAAAAGCAGGGCAAATACTACGAGCTCTGGAGCCTGCAGCAGGGCATCTTCCGCGATAAGAAACGCGGGTCGAAGCCCGAAGCCCCCGTCTCTGCCGCCAAGGTGGTGGAGGACGAGGACGATGGCGAGTCCATCACCTACTAATTCGTTGCAGCTGCGTGCGCACGCAGTTACATAAATGGCTTTTTTACTGGATGCGCATCCGGAAACTGAGCCGACTAAATTTGTTTTTCAATCATTTGAAGGGAGTAATTCATTATGATGATGCCTGCAAACTTTACTGCTGTTAACTCTGAGGTCGTCTACGGCGGCGCTGACCTGTTCTCCATCCTGGCTGACACCACCGCTCCTGTCTGGAACGCTGCTAACGTCAAGACCTTCAACACCAACCTGCTGACCATCCTGAGCAACAGCTTCACCAAGCCCCTGGTTAACGCTACCATGGGTACCATGTTCGGCGGCAACTGGGGCGGCGATAACGGCGTCAAGCTGTTCGGCGATGAGGGCACCGTTTCCACCTTCTTTAAGAACCAGGCTGGCGTTGATGCTTCCGGTGTTCCCACTGGCAAGTTCGACGGCGCCGAGATGACCTTCGGCAACAAGGTCATGCGTGTTCTGGGCTCTGCTGCTGCAGTGTACACCCTGGGCACCACCCCCGTCAAGAACTACATCAGCGAGACCATCGTTGGCATCAACGGCTAATCGTTGACCCCTAGAATCTGAAGTGTATTTCGTCCGGCGGCTCTCGGGCCGCCGGATGATAATGCCTCGTAATGGTATGCCCGGAGGCACCTGCCTCCGGGCATACCTTATTTTTTTATAAAATTTACAGTTTGGCTCTTTATTCCGCACCGCCAAACCGTTATAATAAATTGATGCCTATATTCATCATGGGATGAGTAATAGGTGATAACAAAATATGAAGCCACCCGATATGCGCAGAGGCTTCCCCCCTGCCTCGCAAAGTCTCTCCCTTTGGGAGAGACTTTGCGAGAAGGTCAGGCTTCAGTCTCTAACTTCACGTTTTGTTATTGCCTATTACAAGCAATGAAACCAAGAACAGGTGGTATAAAATCATGAGAGAGATCCAGACCGCAGAAAACAAGACCCTCAAGCTGACCAATGTGGTCAGCCGCCGCATCCAGCCCGAAGAGTTCAACAATATGCAGATCGTGCTGACCCAGATGCACAACTTTATCAAGAGCAACGGCGCACAGCCCCTCGGCCCCCTCGTGCAGTGCATCAAACTGCCCGCCGGCCCCAACCCTCAGCCCGAAGTCTATATGATGCAGCAGGCCACCCAGCTCATCCCCCGCATGGAGGCCGGCTACTCGATGGACGCTGTGCTCCGCGTGCGCAACTGCCTGTACGCCCACTACGTCGGCCCCATGAGCCAGAGCGGCCTCGCCTCCCAGAAGCTGAACATCATGGCTTTTGAGCACGAGCTCGAGCTGACCGGCACTGTCTACACCATCTTCGTCAATCAGGATGAGGACGAGGGCGTTGTGGATACCTTTATGGAGACGAAGTGATATGACGACGACCATCCGCGACATCAACGAGCTGCAGGACCGCCGCATCATGATGGAGAAAAAGCTGCCGCCTTTCGGCTATGCGCTCATTCTCCTGACGGCTGCCCTCATCCTCTTCCTCGTGGTGTGGAGCACCAAGAACTACCGCACCTACGTCAGCCAGTCCAGCGGCTCCGTGCAGGCCGCCAACAAGACCTACATCATGTCCAGCTACTCCGGCTCCATCACCGAGCTGAACATCGCCGAGGGTACCTACGTCAACGAGGGCGACCTCATCGCTCACATCAAGAGCACCGACCTCGACATGCAGCAGGACAGCATCCAGAGCCAGCTGGACATCTACAAAAAGCAGAAGAGCCAGTACGAGAAGCTGGTCAAGTCCATTCAGGACGACAAGAACTACTTCAGCGAGACGGACATTGACGACCAGCCCTACTACTACCAGTACGAGACCTACAAGAGTCAGGTTGCCCAGAAGGCCTTCGACGCCTCGCCCTATCAGGCCGCAGGCTACTCCGACGAGCAGATCAAGGCCCTGATGGAGCAGAACCAGAGCGAGGTGGAGGCCCTGTATTACTCTACCCTGCAGTCGATCTCTGCCAGCCTGACCAGTGTGCAGAGCAACATCGACAATCTGCAGAGCCAGATGGACTCCCTGAGCACCGGCGCCAACGACTACTACATCTATGCCCCCACCTCCGGCGTTATCCACATGGACACGCCTTATAAGGTGGGCATGGTGCTCAGCGCCGGCACCCCGCTGGCCACCGTCGCCAGCGAGAACAGCGACCTCGAGGTGGTGGCTTACGTCATCCTCAGCGACAGGCCGCTGCTCCATGTGGGCGACCCCTGCAAGATCGCCATCACCGGCCTGTCGGAGTATTCCTACGGCACCCTGACCGGCACCGTGACCTCCATCGACAGCGATGTGACCGCCAGCTCCTCCGGCTCCTACTACAAAATGACCATCACCCCGGACAGCACCTACGTCATCAGCAACAGCGGCGACAAGGTCGATCTGTCCAACGGTATGAGCGTCACCGCCCGCGTGGAGTACGACAAGCTGACCTATTTCGAATACGCGATGGAAGCTCTGGGCGTTCTGTTCCGCTAAGCGCTCACATCAACGCCCAAAGAGGTACGAAAGAATGAAACTGAACCTGAAAATGCTGGCCGTGAGCACCGCTCTGCTGGGCCTGCTGGCCGCCGGCGCTGCGCTTCCGGCCTCTGCAGCCGGTCCCCTGAACGCGGCCGCTGCCCTCTCTCTGCCCTGGTCCGCTGCGGCTGTGGAGAGCGTCGAGACCGGCAGCTACGCCTCCACCATGACGGTAGGGACGCAGCAGCAGCTCTCACCGGTCATTCTGCCCGCAAAGGCCGCACGCAATGCCACGGTAACTTTTATGTCCAACGACAGCACCATCGTGAACGTGACGTCTGAGGGCGTGGCGCAGGCGGTGGGCGTCGGCACTGCGCAGGTCATCGCCAGCGCAGACGGCGTGAGCTGCGTCTACACCATCACCACCGAGCTGGATGAATCCATGATCGTCAAGGAGATGGACATCACGCTGGCCTCCAGCACCATCGCTGTCGGCGAGACCACTTCCCTGTCGCTGGGCGTGCTGCCTTCCAGCGCATCGAATTACGCCAACGTGAGCCTCAGCTCCTCCGATCCCGCTGTGGCTACTGTCAACAACTTCGGCAAAGTCACCGGTGTCGCCCCCGGCACCGCCACCATCACCGCCACCTGCGGCGATGTGAGCGCATCGGCCACGGTCAAGGTCGTCAACAGCGGCGCAGACCGTCAGTCCATCGACCTGAACACGAGCTATGTCGTCCTCAAGCCGGGCGCCAGCCGCACCATCACCGGCAAAGTGACCCCGTCTTCTGCCTCCCAGTCCCTCACCTTCAAGTCCAATGACACCAAGGTGGCCACTGTGAGCGCCAAGGGCGTCATCACTGCCGTGGGTACGGGCGCGACCTCCATCGTCGTCTCCAACGGCACGGCGTCCGCCTCGGTGACGGTCATTGTCAACCGGAATGCTTCCAGCTCCGGCAACGGCGGCGACAGCACCGACAGCAGCAACGGTGAGGTCATCACCGACCCCGTCGTGGAGGCCATCGAGGCCGACGGCACCGACGAAGTGACCTTCGCACAGCGCGAGGTCCCCACCATCACCGGCGAGATGCTGAATGCCCTCCGTCTGAACGGCAAGACCCTCGTGGTCGAGGCCGATAACTACACCATCCGCATCGCAGGCCGCGATGTGAAGAGCACCTCCGCGCAGGTGAGCACAGCCCTGAGCTTTGCCCCCTCTGAGTATGGTGTCACCTTCACCCTCAACGGCGGCGAGGCTCTGCCGGGCGTCGTTCAGGTCGAGATGACCGGCGACAACGCCGCCTACACCCGCGTCTACCTGCACAATGCCGTCAAGGGCAAATGGCAGTTCCTCAACAGCTACAAGGATAATGTCCTCGAGGCGGACACGGCGGGCGAATACCTGCTGACCACAAAGCTGTTCTGCGGACACTGCAAGGAAATGATGGTGGGCTACGGCGGCACCAGCAAGACCGGCAGGCAATATCACTACTATATGTGCAAAAACGCCCGCAGGAAAAAGTGCGGCAAGAAGATCGTCAGCAAGTCTTATATCGAGGACCGTGTGGTCAACGAGTGTTTATAAATGCTGACCGAGGAGAAAATCCGCTTCATTGCCAAGAAGGTGGCTGAGGAGTGCGCCAAAAGCCCGGATAACCTGACCGCCAAGGCGCTGAAAAAGGCGATCCGAGAGGCGGACACGGCCATAGAGAATCTCTGGAAGGCCATTGAGCAGGGGCAGGCCGTGGAAATGCTGACGGAACGGCTCAACAAGCGCATGGTGGAAAAGGCGGAGCTGGAGGCGCAGCTCGCTATTGAGGAAAACAAGAAGATCACGCTGACGGAGGCACAGTTTTTAGCGTTTCTGGACTATGTCTGCGAGATGCCCGCCGACGATGTGAACAAGCGCCGAGCTATCATCAATATCTTTGTTCATTCCATCTACCTGTATGACGACCACTTTACCCTCATCATCAACGCCAGCAAGAAGCCGTTGAGCATTGACAATATCCCACTTGACGATATTGAAGAAGCTTTTGAGGGCAAAAATACCGAAACGGAGGGGTGTTCATCGTTGATGACACCCGCCTCCACCAAAGGGGTATTACACGAACCTTTTTACTTTGTCGGCGGCTTTTCCGTCACAATATGGTTCAAGTAATACCGACAGAAAAGAACGGATATTCTCACTTGTTGAGAGTGTCCGTTCTTTCTTTATGTCCTGCGGATTGTCCACGGACAGTCCGTGGACAGTCTGCGGACAGTCTGCGGACAGTCACAGAATGCAGCTATTTTCACTTACCGTTCAGTAAGATTTTCGCAATTTTTAATTGCGGATACTGACTGTCCTTCGGTTATCGGCTTCCTGTTCCTCGCGGTAAGCTCGTAACCAACCGTAAAATGTACTCTTGGGTATGCCGGTGTCGGCGAGGATATGCGTCGACAGCTCACCGGATATAACATGGTCAATGACCGCTTGCTTTTCTTCTTGGGTGTATGTTCTCATATTTTCAACTCCTAATATTGAATGCATTGAAATAATTTTACGACATTTTCTGTAGGAATGGAAAGAAATGTGGAAATATGATATAGTTAGAAAAACAATCATTTTTATTTGATAAAAAGATTCACGACTTTTTATTAATTATAAGACCAACGCCGGAAAAAACGTACTTAATGGGTGAAAGCGCTTTTAGGTCTGACAAGGGAGGTGAACAACATGGATGATCTGAGAATCATAGAACTCTACTTTGAACGGGATGAGCAGGCAATCAAGGAAACGGATGCAAAGTACGGCAAGCTCTGCCACAGTATTGCCTATAACATTCTGAACAATCACGAGGATTCGGAAGAATGTGTCAACGATACATACGTGGGAGTGTGGAATGCAATTCCGCCTACAAGACCGAGTAATTTTATGTCCTTTGTCTGTAAGATTGCGAGAAACCTGTCTCTGAAGCGGTTGGAGTTTATGAAGCGTGAAAAACGGTCAGCGGATGTAATGTTGTCCCTGGATGAACTGGAATCGGTACTGCCGGATGATCGGTATGCCCCCGACGTGAGTGACGAGGACGTAGGCAAACTGGTCAGCCACTTCCTGCGCACACAAAAGGAGGACGTGCGAAATGTCTTTATCCGGAAATATTTCTACTTCGATTCTATCGGAGAAATTGCAGAGCGCTTTGGGTTTACCAAAAGTAAGGTCAAAAATATGTTGTTCTACACCCGAAACAAACTAAGGGACTATCTCATTAAGGAGGGCGTTGAAATATGAAAATACCGAGATTTTCTAATGCCATCGGTAACCTCGATGAGGATCTTGTCGAGGCGGCAGCAGAATGCAAGAAAAAACAAAATCATTTGCTCAAATTGGGTTCAATAGCAGCCTGCTTTGCCGTGATCATTGTTGTAGGCGCGCTTGTTCTTCCATCGCTTTTAGGCGGCGAACCTACACCAGGAGGCACAAACGATAGGTATAAAGACATTAACATTATGGCAGACGAATCAGGAATTGTATGGCCATGGGAATATCAAACCGTTTTTGAGAAATACACTGAAGTAACAATTGACGGTATTGTATACCGAAGTCACGGTCGCCTTGTGTCTGAAGAACTCCTTGGCGATTTGATTGGAACATATACCGTATTGGGCATTGACGAAATTGAAGGAGATAGATACACTGAAAAATTTGAAGTGTATCAGTTAAAATATGCCGATAAGAGCCAGCTTGTCGCCGTGAGGATGGAAGGTAGTTGTTATATCTTCAAGAGGGATAATTATGAACCTCCGCACACGCTCGGTGAGCTCTTCAAGCTGGTAGACCTCCCAAAAGCAATTGAATTGAAGCGGTTCTCTGTAAACGGCGACAGTCCGAACAAAAAACACTATACACTGAGCAATGATGACTATGTATGGGAAGTTCTTGCCGGATGCGAAAATGCACCATTTGTTGAGGATGAGAAATGGGTTGCACATGATAGAGAGTATTACAGTTTTACGATCACATCTGAAACTCTCGGCGTATATAAAGTTGCCATGTATGTTACTGTAGATGGCTATCTGTGGACAAACGCTTTTAATTACCAATACCTCTTCAATATCGGAGAAGATGCAGCCAGTAAGATTATCAAATATGCAAAAGAGAATTCCACCGAAGCAGAGTATGAGCCGTATCAGAATACCATTGTCGGTAAGATTACGGAGATAACCGATGAGTATATTCTGTTAGACGATTCCATTCTCTGCGCCAATCCCGATGACGGAATCACGTACAAAATCCTTCTGAATGATCTGCGCATCTCCCGTTATGCAGAAAGCGGAGCTATCCGAGTGGGAGAAAATGTTCAGATAACATACGAAGGCGAAATTGACAAATCGAATACCATTGACAGTGCCATTTCCGCATCTGACGTGGTAATCTCCGGCGGGGATGTTCTTATTCCCGAATAATAAAATAAAAG
>ERZ835109.2375-NODE-2375-length-12237-cov-2.544738_pt1 | contig 12237 bp, 10 predicted proteins | sample MGYA00519946_ERZ835109 | MGnify/ENA primary metagenome ERZ835109 (study PRJEB31850, sample SAMEA3708771) | human gut metagenome | biome: human gut; feature: human-associated habitat; material: faeces | place: China | collected 2014 ...
CATCTGCTCTCTGCAAGAGAGTTTGAGCGTGAGGTAGAGGCAGCAAACCAGACGCTTCGGGAAGCAATCGACGGAATGAGGGAAAAATCATCCAATCACATTCTGGGAGATGCACTGAAACAATTAACCGATGAGAAAATACAATTGTAAAATTCATAAAAACGGAATTATGAAAATGAATCAATCACAGGAAAAACAGGACGGAGAGAAATTATGTTACCAGAACAATTTTGTGTGCGTATGAAAGAAATGCTCGGGGAGGAGTACGCAGCATTCTATGCAAGCTATGATCTGCCGAAATATCAGGCACTCAGAATCAATCCACTGAAAACAGAGCGGGATACTTTTTTGCAGCAGGCGCCGTTTTCTTTAAACAGAGTGCCGTGGACAACGAATGGCTATTATTACAGTGGGAATGATCATCCCGGCAGACATCCGTATCATGAGGCGGGTGTTTACTATATCCAGGAGCCGAGTGCGATGGCTCCGGCGGAGTATCTGATGGCGGAACCGGGAGAGCGCATTTTGGATCTGTGCGCCGCACCTGGAGGTAAGAGCACGCAGATTGCATGTTCCATGCAGGGGGAAGGACTGATCGTCTGCAATGAAATCCATCCGGCGAGAGCAAAGATCCTGTCTGAGAACATCGAGCGCATGGGCGTGTGCAATGCGCTTGTGACAAATGAGACACCACAGAAACTTTCGGATAATTTCCGCGAATATTTTGACCGTATTTTAGTGGATGCACCGTGTTCCGGTGAGGGAATGTTCCGCAAGAACGAGGATGCCTGTGATGAGTGGAGTCCGGAAAATGTAGAAAACTGTGCCGCAAGACAGGCGGAGATCTTAGACTGCGCAGCGGAGATGTTAAAGCCGGGCGGACGGCTTGTGTATTCGACCTGCACATTTGCCCCGGCGGAGAATGAAGGCAGTATCAGCCGTTTTTTAGAGCGTCACCCGGAATTTTCAATATTACCGGTGGAGAAAAAAGACGGTATGATGCCGGGTGTGCCGGCGTGGACAGAGCATCCGGCGGATGGTTTAGAACACACCATCCGTCTGTGGCCGCACCATTTAAAAGGTGAAGGGCATTACCTCGCTGTCTTACAGAAAGCGGGTGTTTTATCCAGAACCTGTCAGGGCTATTGCAGAAACGGTGTGGAGAAGGGAATCAATGAGAAAGAGTGCAGGGAATTTTTTGCATTTGCAGAGGAAAACCTTGTGAAAAATATAACAGGCAGTTTCCTGAAATTCGGCGACCAGCTTTATCGGATGCCGGAGGGAATGCCGTCCATCCGGAATCTGAAAGTGCTCCGCCCGGGACTGCATCTGGGAACCTTAAAAAAGAACCGTTTCGAGCCGTCCCATGCACTGGCGTTAGCGTTAAGACCGGATCAGGTAAAGCATGTGTGCAATTTAGAGAGTGACGACCCACAGGTCAAAGCATACTTAAATGGACAGACCCTGAATATGGACGGAGAAAAGGGCTGGTATTTAGTGGCTGTGGATGGTTACAGCATTGGCTGGGGCAAGTTAGCCGGTGGTATTTTAAAAAATCATTACCCGAAGGGACTTCGAAAAAATGGCTGAAGGGAAAACAGGAAAAACTTTAAATTTAACAGAGGGTAATCCGTTAAAACTGATTTTATTATTTGCAATTCCTGTCTTTTTGGGAAGACTGTTCCAGATGATGTACAGTCTGATCGATACCAAGATCGTCGGAAGTATTTTAGGGGAAGAGGCATTGGCGGCAGTTGGCTCCGTGTCGATCCTTTATAATCTTCTGACCGGAATTTTCAGCGGTTTTACATTGGGATTTTCCATTGTGACCGCACAGAATTATGGAAGTGGGAATGAGAAACTTTTGAAGAAAAATGTGGCGTCTTCCATAATGCTGGGAATGATGACGGCGGTTGTGATCATTTTTGCGGTACTGCTTTTCTTAAATCCGATCCTTCATGCCATGAATGTTCCGAAAGAACAGTTTTGCATGGCACATGATTATATCAGGATTTTAGTGTGGGGCATGTTTGTTACACTGGCATACAATCTGTGTGCGGATATGCTCCGGGCGATCGGAGATTCCGTGACACCACTGATTTTTCTGGTCATTGCGGCGGTCACAAATATTGTGCTTGACTATCTCTTTATCGGCAGCTTTTCCATGGGCGTGTCAGGAGCTGCCTGTGCGACGGTGCTGTCACAACTGATTTCAGCAGTATTATGCTTTCTGCGTATCAGGTCCGGTTTTCCAATCCTTCACATCTCGAAGAATGATCTGGAGTGGGACAGAGAACGCATGAGACTTCTATATCAGAACGGACTGGCGATGGCACTCATGTCATCTCTGGTAAACTGCGGTACTTTGATCTTGCAGACGGGAATCAATAAACTTGGAACGAACATTATCGTGGCACATACAGCGGCGCGCAAAGTGTTTGAGATATTCAGTCTTCCGGTCAGCGTTTTTGGCGCCTCCATGGCAACTTACTGTGGACAGAATTACGGAGCCGGAAAGTATGACAGGATCCGGCAGGGCTTAAAGGCAGTGCTTGGAATCGGCTGTGTGTTCAGTGTGATTATTTTTATTTTATCGCATACGATATCACCGTATCTGATCTCTTTTATTGCAAGTTCAAAGAATAAGGAGGTCATTTACTGGGGCACACAGTATCTGGTGTACGATATGTCTTTTCAGGTGGTCTGTGTGTTTATTGTGATCCTGCGCAATTCGCTGCAGGGAATCGGAGATCAGAGGACGCCCGTCTTTTCAAGTTTTATAGAGCTGGCGGGAAAAGTGGTGTTCACGCTGGTTTTTGTGCATAGGTTTGGTTATTGGGCAGTCATCTGGACAGAACCGGTCATATGGATCTGCATGGTGATCCCACTGATCGTGACGGCAGCAGGAAACCCGGTATTATTTGGAAAACAAAAATAGGAGCTTTCTATGGAGCGTTGGATATGGTTTCTGGGAATGGCAGTCTTTTATGGAGTGCTGTTTCTATGGTTTTTAAATCAGGTGAAAAAGCCGGATTATAAGAAAAATTATGTGCTTGTAAAGACACTGCAGAGTGCAGCGTTTGTGTCTGTGTTTCTGGCAGCAGCAGTTGTCAGTCGGGATATTCTGGATTTCTGGCTGATGCTTCCGGCGTTTGTCTGCTGCTTTGCAGGAGATGTAATACTTGCTTTTTATAATAAGATCAAAAAAAAGAGACTTTTTTTGTTGGGACTTGTCACATTTTTAATGGGGCATCTGTTCTTTATCCGGTGGCTGGACCGGATGCAGCCGCCGGCAGTTGCAGATATGGTGTTTCCGGTCATAGCGGTGATCGGGATTTTTGCAGTGACAGGAATGGGCAGCTTTCATACCGGAAGACTCCGGCCATGCATTTTAGTCTACACTTTTTTTATTGCATACCTGTTTGCAAAAAGCATGCATATTGCAGTGAGTATCCCTGACATGCGGCACATCGTCTGTGCGGTGGGAAGTTTTCTGTTTATGATCTCAGATATTTCCATTCTGTTTCTTTATTTTTATAAAAATAAGAGCCGGAAAGTCCACCTGTTTAACCTTACCACTTATTATGTGGGAATTTTTCTTCTGGCAGTCAGTCCACTGCTTTGCCCATAGGGCAGATTCTTTGTCGAAAAATGTTGTATCATGTTTAGAAGATGCCAGATAATGCATATTTTTGTGAAAAAAAACAAAAAAAACGCTTTTTTATGTAAAAATTATGTATAATAGCTAAAGAGATGATACATTATCGAATCAGGAAGGTACGAATCAGATATGAACAGACAACTGACAATGCTCATTGTAGATGACATGGAAGTGGAACGCATTTCGTTTGCAGAAATCTTTAAAGACGAATATCAGATTCTGGAGGCGGAAAACGGGAAACAGGCGATGGAACAACTGGAACAACAAAAGGTACATATTGTTCTTCTTGATCTTTGCATGCCGGTGATGGATGGATTTGAAGTGATCCGGGAGATGAAACAGCAGGATAAGTATGCGGATATCCCGATCGTCGCAAAAACTGCAATTGATGAGAAAACAGAGGTTAAAGCGTTAGAAGCGGGAGCGGATGAGTATATTTTTTCTCCGTGTGATCCGGCCATCGTGAAAAAAAGAGTTCATAATCTTGTGGAAAAATATATTCTGGAACGGGAGAAGATCAGGGCACAGTTAGAGAGAGAGCAGGAGATGGGAAAGGCAAAGGAACTGTTTCTTGCGAGGATGTCCCATGAGCTTCGCACACCGATCAATGGGATTTTGGGCATTACACAGCTTGCCCATTATAAAGATGCAGAAGTCCGGGAAGATTTTAAGAAGATCCGTTATCAGGCGGAGTATCTGTGGGAACTGGTCAATGATGTGCTGGATATGGCAGCCATTGACAATGGGAAAATGACGATCCGCCATGTGGCGTTTTCACTCAATGAGGTCGTGTCGGAGGTCTCTGGTCTTTTTTATTCCCAGTGCAGGATGAAAAGGATCTATTTTTATTTCCGGGTTGACAATGTGACACATGAATATCTGGTGGGCGATGCGATCCGCGTCAAGCAGGTGCTTGTGAATCTGCTCTCAAATTCGTTTAAGTTTACCGAGAAGGGCGGAACCATTGAGGTGTGCATGTCTGAGCTGGATGTGGATGCCAGCAGGACGGTTTTACATATTACAGTGCGTGATACCGGATGTGGGATTTCGGATAAAGCTTTGGAAAAAATCTGGGAACCGTTTGAGCAGGAACAGCATGAAAACGGAAAATATTACGGTGGCAGCGGTCTGGGACTTCCAATCACAAAGAGCATTGTCGAACAGATGCACGGAACGATCAATGTGGCATCCGAATATAATGTGGGTTCAAAATTCATCGTGGACATTCCTTTTGAGATTAGAAAAAGTATTGTGCGGGAGAAACGTAAGTTCAGATCATTAAAAGTTTTTCTGGTAAACAATGATGAGATCGCACTACATTATATGATGTCGACGCTGACGAGACTTGGGATCCGGTATGACAGTTCAACAGACGGGAAGGAGATCATCCGGATACTCAAAGAAGCGTATGAACGCGGGGAAGGCTACGACATCTGTTTTGTCTGCTGGCAGATGCCGGGTGGATTCGGCAAAAAACTGGTCAGGGAAATGAGGGAGATATTTGACCGTGATACATTAAAAATCGTCACATCTTCCTATGATACAGAGGATTATGAGGAAGAGATGCGCGGGGCGGGTGTAGATTATATCCTGAAAAAACCGGTGTTGCAGTCTCAGGTATACAGTCTGATCTCAGAGATCTGCAGTGTGCCGGAGACAGAGAAAAATAAAACGGAGGACTATGATTTTTCCGGAAAGCGTGCACTGCTGGCAGAGGATAATGCAGTTAATGCAGAGGTCTTTCAGGGATTTTTGAAGGCTGTCCACGTAGAAGTGGAATGTGTCGATAATGGGGAAGCAGCACTTTCACGCTATCAGAATATGCCGGATTACTATTATGACATGATTTTTATGGATCTGAATATGCCGATCATGGATGGGTATGAGGCAGCAAAGAGTATCCGGGGCAGCGAAAAGCCGGACGCATCGGATATCCCGATTCTGGCAGTCACTGCAAATGCGATGGCAAAGGATATCGTGAAAGTGCATGAGGCAGGCATGAACGAAAGGATCACAAAGCCGGTACAGAGAGAACTGTTGTATCAGACAATGGAAAAATATATTCTGTAAGAAAGGGCAGGAGCACATTGCGTGTTCCTGCTTTTTATGCAATAGGAAATGTTTGAAAAGAGAGAAGCTGTGCTTGACAACGAATCCGTTTCTGTGATAGGTTATAAGCAGGCACTTTAATGTGGTAGCGTGGTAATAAACTGAAAATAAAGGATGGAGATTTTATGAAGAAATTTATGGCATTATTACTTGTTGCAGGGATGACATTGTCGCTGACAGCGTGTGGAGGTTCCACTGATACAGCAAAAACGGATCAAGCAGACGGAAAAGATACATTTACTGTTGGATTTGACCAGGATTTTCCGCCGTTTGGTTATGTGGGGGATGATGGCGAATTTACAGGGTTTGACATTGAGATGGCGACGGAGTGTGCAGCGCGTATGGGCAAAAAGATTGTGTTACAGCCGATCGACTGGGATGCAAAGGATATGGAGTTAGAAGCCGGTACGATCGACTGTATCTGGAATGGATTTACGATGAATGGACGTGAAGATCAGTATACATGGACAGATCCATATATGGACAACAGCCAGGTGGTTGTGGTAAAGAAAGATTCCGGAATTAACACACTTGCGGATCTTGCAGGAAAAGTGGTGGAGGTACAGAAAGAGTCTGCCGCAGAGACCGCATTAAACGATGAAGAACATGCAGATCTGATGGCTTCCTTTGCACAGCTCTTATCGGTAGGCGAATACAACACCGCATTTATGGATCTTGAGTCTGGCGCAGTCGATGCTGTTGCGATAGATATCGGTGTCGCACAGTTCCAGATTGAGGGAAAAGAAGATCAGTATCAGATTTTAGATGAGACGATTTCCTCAGAACAGTATGCGGTTGGATTTTTCCTTGGGAACACAGCACTTCGCGATGAGGTGCAGAGCACTTTATTAGAGATGGTAGAGGACGGCACATTCGCAGAAATATCCAACCAATATTTCGGTTATGATGTCTGCACGCTCGGCAAATAACAGCGCATTGGTTTTACAGTAGAAAAAGATAGGGGTTCTTTTTATATGAGCTTTCAGGTAATGATTTCCCAGCTTGGTTCCGGGATGATGACAACAATTCAGATTTTCTTATTAACACTTATTTTTTCACTGCCGCTTGGACTTCTGGTAGCCTTCGGAAGAATGTCAAAAAATGTTGTGATAAGAACGATCACCAAAATATATATTTCCATTATGCGTGGAACACCCTTAATGCTACAGCTTTTGGTGGTATATTTTGGACCATACTATATTTTCGGCGTGAATATTTCGTCAAGCTACCGCGCATATGCGGTTGTGATCGCATTTGCAATCAACTATGCTGCATATTTTGCAGAGATATACCGTGGTGGTATTGAGTCCATGCCGGTTGGACAGTATGAGGCGGCAAAAGTATTAGGCTATGGAAAAACACAGACATTTGTAAAGATCATCCTTCCACAGGTGATCAAGCGTATTCTTCCGTCCGTGACCAATGAGGTGATCACGCTGGTAAAAGACACGTCGCTTGCGTTTTCCATTGCTTATGCAGAGATGTTTTCACAGGCAAAGGCACTGGCAGCTTCACAGAAGAGCATGATCCCGTTTGTGGCAGCCGCGATATTCTATTATGTCTTTAACTATGTGGTGGCATTTATCATGGAATTTTTTGAGAAAAAGATGAGTTATTATCATTAGAGATACAATCGTAGTAAAATTAAGGCAAAGAGGAAATGATATGAATTTACTGGAAATGCAGCATGTAAAAAAGGGCTTCGGCGAAAACGAAGTTTTAAAAGATATCAGTTTAAGCGTTGCAGAGGGCGAGGTTGTCTCCATCATCGGACCTTCTGGTTCCGGAAAATCCACCCTGCTGCGATGTGCGACACTGTTAGAGCAGATGGATGACGGAAGCTTAACGTATATGGGGGAAAAGGCGGCAGAGAGTATCAATGGAAAAACGGTTTATGCGAAACCGGCAGATTTGAAAAAGATACAGAGACATTTTGGACTGGTATTCCAGAATTTTAACCTGTTTCCACATTATTCTGTCTTAAAAAATATCATTGATGCCCCGGTCAGTGTTCAGAAGCGGAAAAAAGAAGAGGTTGTTGCAGAAGCAAAGGTATTACTGGAGAAGATGGGATTAAGCGGCAGGGAAGATGCCTATCCATGTCAGCTTTCCGGCGGACAGCAGCAGAGGGTATCCATTGCGCGGGCACTTGCCATGCGGCCGGAAATATTATTCTTTGATGAACCGACTTCCGCGCTCGACCCGGAACTGACGCTTGAGATCCTAAAAGTCATCCGGGAGCTTGCGGAGGAAAAAATGACGATGGTCATTGTCACGCATGAGATGAACTTTGCAAAAGATGTGTCAAACCGTATGATCTTTATGGATAAAGGTGTGATCGTGGAGGAGACGACACCGGAGTTATTATTTACTTCGACAAATCAGAGAACGAGGGAGTTCCTTGGAAAATATCATGACATGGCGTAGTGGTCGCATGTTTTGTATAAAAAATCATCTGTCCTGCATGGAAAAAATATTTGACATCAAATGCGTGGATCAATATAATAAAGAACGGTAAAAAGATGTGAGATGTAATGTGAATCATAAACTCACATCTTTTTCTATGCTTTGAGAAATACTAGAAGAGAAAATGGAGGAACAGTGATGCAGAAAATCTGGGTATGTGGTGCCCGCGGTCAGATTGGCCAGGCAGTGAATGATGTTGTGGATAAATTGGAATTTGAAATGTTAGATACAGATGTGGATGACCTTGATGTGACGGATACAGATGAAGTACTTCGTTTTGGCGAGATGAACCGCCCGGACATCATCATCAATTGTTCCGGTATGACGGATATCAGTTCCTGTGAGGAAAATCCTTCGCAGGCGTTTAAAGTAAATGCACTGGGAGCCAGAAATCTGGCGATCGTTGCAGCAAAAATGCAGGCAAAAATGGTACAGCTTTCCACGGATGATGTGTTTGACGGCAAAAGCACAGAGCCTTACACAGAATTTGACATTACAAATCCGGGAACGGTTTATGGAAAGTCCAAGCTTGCGGGGGAAAACTATGTGAAAGAATTCACAACAAAACATTTTATCGTGCGGAGCACCTGGGTGTATGGAAAGGGACAGAATTTTATCAATGGTTTCTTAAAAAAAGTGGACGCAGGCGAGCAGTTATCGATTGCCTCCGACCAGTTTGGATCACCGACGAGCGCAAACGAACTGGCAAGATTTTTATTACATCTTGTGCATACAAGCGAGTACGGAACTTACCATGCGACGAACAAGGGCGTGTGCAGCCGTTATGCGTTTGCACAGGAGATTTTGAAAATGACAGGAAAGACGGCTTCCATGCAGCCGGTTCCAACTGTCATGTCGGATTTTTCCAAGGTGAGACCGGCGTATGCGGTGCTCGATAATTTTATTATGAGCATGGTTCCGATTTATGATTTCCCAGACTGGCAGGATTCCCTGAGAGAATATCTGGAGGAGAGGGGATTATATCATGCAGAATAGAGTTCAAAAGAAGAAAAAGATAAGCCTTACCACGATGATCTTTATTGCGCTTCTTGCAGGAGCTTTGGCCGGTGTGATCATCAACTATCTGATTCCATCGAACTACGTGGTGGATGATATCATTGTGCAGGGTGTCTTTTATATTGTCGGACAGGGATTTATCCGTCTGATGCGTATGCTCGTCGTTCCGCTTGTATTCTGCTCCATCGTCTGCGGAAGCATGGCAGTGGGAGATACGAAAAAGCTTGGAAGCGTCGGTGTGAAGACACTAATTTTTTATCTGTGTACGACAGCGCTTGCGATTACCGTTGCGTCGATCGCCAATATTTTTAATCCGGGAAAAGGACTTGATATGTCACAGATCCAGGTGACTTCCACCGTGAGTGAGACAACACAGTCCATGAGCATGACAGAAACACTGTTAGACATTATCCCGGTCAATATTTTTAATTCCTTAAGCGAGGGAAATATGCTGCAGATCATTGTGTTTGCATTGATCCTCGGTGTGATTCTCGCAAACATGGGAGACCGTGTTGACATTGTGAAGAACTTCTTTGGACAGTTCAATGATATTATGATGGAAATGACGATGGCTGTCATGAAGCTTGCACCGATCGGAGTGTTCTGCCTGATCGCAAAAACATTTGCAGAGATCGGTTTTGAGGTGTTCATCCCATTGTTAAAATATATGTTCTGCGTTCTGCTTGCACTCGCAGTGCAGTGTTTTGTGGTGTACCTCGGATTGCTGAAAATATTTTCAGGGCTCAACCCGTTTATTTTCATCAAGAATTTCTTCCCGGTTATGGCGTTTGCATTCTCAACCTCAACTTCGAATGCAACCATTCCAATGAATATTGATACGCTTGCGGAAAAAATGGGTGTTTCGAAAAAAATTTCATCTTTCACGATCCCGCTCGGAGCGACCATTAACATGGATGGAACATCGATTATGCAGGGTGTGGCGGTTGTGTTCACCGCGCAGGCGTTTGGAATCCCGCTTGACATGATGGATTACCTCACCGTCATTGGAACCGCAACACTTGCCTCCATCGGAACCGCCGGAGTGCCGAGTGTGGGACTGATCACACTGACGATGGTATTTAATTCCGTTGGACTTCCAATCGAGGGAATCGCACTGATCATGGGTATCGACCGAATCCTTGATATGACACGTACCGCAGTCAACATCACAGGAGACGCTGTCTGCACGACGATCGTTGCCTCGTGGAATAAGGCGGTTGACCGCGATGTTTATTACAGACGAAAATAGGGGACGGACTGTTTCAGGCGGTCACGGAATAATTGCACAAAAAAGTATAAGTGAAATTGTTACTTTGCACAAAAAGCTTATGTATTACAATAAAAACATCAGAGGTACTTGTAATTCCATACATTTTCGATATAATGTCTTAGATGGTTAAAAAATTAACGAACAAAAACGAGTGAGGTATTTACAATGTACGCTGATGAAAATGTGATCAAAATTAAACACGATGTACTTTATGAAGTGGCAAAACTTGCATTTGCAGGTGAGCTTGAGGAGAAGAAAGACTACATTGCAAACCAATTAATCCCAGGACCAGCAGCACAGTTCCGCTGCTGCATCTATAAAGAGCGAGAGATTATCAGACAGAGAGTCAGACTGGCAGAAGGAAAAGCTCCTGGACCAGTAGATGACGGTAATGTGATCCAGGTGATCAGTTCTGCCTGTGAAGATTGTCCGATTTCCAGTTATACAGTGACAGAAAACTGCCAGAACTGTCTTGGAAAGGCATGTATCAATGCATGTAAATTTGGTGCGATCGAGCCGGGAAGACTTCGTTCCCACATTGATCCACAGAAATGTAAAGAGTGTGGCAAATGTGCTCAGGCCTGTCCGTACAATGCGATCGCACATTTAAAGAGACCATGTAAATTCAGCTGTCCGGTCAATGCGATTACATATGACGAGTACGGAATCTCTGTTATTGACGAGAAGAAATGTATCCGCTGCGGAAAATGTATCCACAGCTGTCCATTCGGTGCGATCGGATCTAAGACCTATATTGTAAATGTAATTGAAGCATTAAAATCTAATAAAAAAGTTTATGCAATGGCAGCTCCTGCAACAGAGGGACAGTTCGGTGATGATATCACGATGAACAGCTGGAAGAAAGCAATGGAGGCAGTTGGTTTTGATGGTTTCTTTGAAGTCGGTCTCGGCGGAGATATGACAGCTGCTTATGAGGCAGAAGAGTGGGCAGAAGCTTACAAAGAAGGCAAGAAGAAAGTAACTTCCTGTTGTCCTGCATTTGTCAATATGGTAAGACATCATTTTCCGGAGCTTGCAGACAATATTTCTACCACGATTTCCCCGATGGCAGCAGTATCCCGCCTGATCAAAGCAAAAGATCCGGAGGCAGTTACCGTATTTATCGGACCATGTATCGCTAAGAAATCCGAGGTGGTAGACCAGAAGATCGAAGGCAATGCAGATTATGTATTAACTTATTCTGAGATCCGTGCCATCATGAAAGCGAAGAGTGTGGCATTAGAACCGGATGAGAACAGCTATCAGGAATCTTCTGTATACGGTAAGAGATTTGCCAATGCAGGCGGTGTGACAGCAGCAGTTCTTCAGAGCTTAAAAGAATCTGAAGATGAGATTGATGCAAAGGTATGCAAGTGTAATGGTGCTGCAGAGTGTAAGAAAGCGCTGTTATTAATGAAAGCCGGAAGATTGCCGGAAGACTTCATCGAAGGTATGGTATGTGAAGGCGGATGTGTCGGCGGACCAAGTGCATTCAATGATCAGATCTCTTCCAAGAAGAACAGGGATGCATTGATCAGCAATGCGGATGGACGCGGAATCCACGAAAACTTAAAGAATTATGATATGGACAGTTTTTCTATGCATCGTGAATAATGTTGATTTTACAGGGCTCGCAGCAGTTGCTGCGGGCTCTTGAATTGTACGATTTGTTTTAATTTAATATTTTTTTTAAAAAATTTGAAAAATAGTAAAA
>ERZ835109.2388-NODE-2388-length-12133-cov-13.811061_pt1 | contig 12133 bp, 7 predicted proteins | sample MGYA00519946_ERZ835109 | MGnify/ENA primary metagenome ERZ835109 (study PRJEB31850, sample SAMEA3708771) | human gut metagenome | biome: human gut; feature: human-associated habitat; material: faeces | place: China | collected 2014 ...
CGAACTGGGTGGCCAGCACACGGTCGTAGGCGCTGGGGCTGCCGCCGCGCTGCATGTGGCCCGGGATGCAGACGCGGGTCTCCATGCCGGTCTTTTTCTGGACGGCGGCGGCAATGCGGTTGGTGGCAGTGGTGTAACCGGCCTCGGCGCGCTTGGCGGTCCACTCCTTGCGCTTCAGCTTGGCCTCATCCACGTTCATGGCACCCTCGGCCACGGCGATGATGGAGAAGTTGGAGCCGCGCTTTGCCCGGCGCTCCACGGCCTCGCAGACGCGGTCGATGTCGTAGGGCTGCTCGGGCAGCAGGATGATATCCGCGCCGCCTGCAATGCCGGAGTAGAGGGTCAGCCAGCCGGCCTTGTTGCCCATGATCTCGATGCACATCACACGGCTGTGGCTGCCGGCGGTGGTGTGGATGCGGTCGATGACCTCGGTGGCAATGTCCACAGCGGTGTGGAAGCCAAAAGTCACATCGGTGCCGTAGATATCATTGTCGATGGTCTTGGGCAGACCGATGATGTTCAGGCCCTCCTGCGAGAGCAGGTTGGCGGTTTTATGGGTGCCGTTGCCGCCCAGGCAGAGCAGGCAGTCCAGCTTTGCGTCCTTGTAGGTCTTTTTCATGGCCGCGACCTTATCGATCTTGTCGTCCTCGACCACGCGCATCAGTTTGAAGGGGGTGCGCTTGGTGCCCAGAATGGTGCCGCCCAGTGTCAGGATGCCGCGGAAGTCATCCTCGCACATCTCCTTGTATTCGCCGTTGATCAGGCCGTGGTAGCCGTTCAGGATGCCCACGATCTCCACATTATCACCCATCCGGGCATACAGTGCCTTTGCTACGCCGCGAATGGTTGCGTTCAGGCCCGGGCAGTCGCCGCCGGAGGTCAGGATGCCAACACGTTTTTTCATCTCACAAATCCCTCGTTTCCTCTTGATCTTTCCCGCCGCAGAGCAGGGGATATCTGGTACTATAAGAGTATTCCCAAAGGGGAAATGTGTCAAGAAAAAATTTTGTAAAAAGAAAAAAGAGACACACCGAAGTATGTCTCTTTTTCGATCGGAGCAGCGGGATTTGAACCCACGGCCTCCTCGTCCCGAACGAGGCGCGCTACCAACTGCGCTATGCCCCGAAAATACCGCAGCCGGAAGGCGACTGCGGTTTTCTGGTTGGGGATGAGAGAATCGAACTCCCACAAGTAGAGTCAGAGTCTACCGCACTACCACTATGCAAATCCCCATCATTCTGTTGTCGTCAGCTTTGAACCTCGCCGCTGACAAGGGATATTATACTATACGGCCCGGGTCTTGTCAACACTTTTTTTGAGATTTTTCGCCTGAGCAGAAAATGCCAAAAACTTTCTCTTTCCGGCAAAGTATGTTAGAATAGAGCCACTAAGATTCAGGAGGATATTTTTATGCTGAAACGTCTGCGCGCAAAGCATCCCGTTGGCTTCTGCGTTTTATCCGAGGTGCTGTTTCTGGGCAGCCTGCTGCTGGCATCCTATCTCATTGTGTTTGCACTGGTGCTCTTTGGAGTGGACCTGGAACGGGTGGACTCCTACTTCCTCAGCGCCGTGCAGGAGGCGGTGGGCATGGTGGTGGCGTTGGTCATTCTGGGCCGCACCGGTAAGATGTACCTGCTCCGCCGCCGGGGCAGCGGCTTTTTCAATGGGCTGCTGGTGGGAATGTATCCGCTGGTGCTCATCGGTTACAGCCTGTATACCAAGCTGATGTTCGGGATGCCCGAGGATGGCCAGCTGCAGCCTGCGTTCAGCATCTTCAGCTTCTTTTTGAGCATGGCACTGGTGGGCGTGGCGGAGGAGTTCATCTTCCGCGGGGTCATTGCCCAGAGCCTGCTGGAGCACTTCGGCACCGGCAGGGCGGGGGTCTGGAAAGCCTGCCTGCTGTCGGGCCTGCTGTTTGGCGCGGCCCACCTGACCAATCTGCTGTCCAGCGCTCCCTTCGGTGTGCTGATGCAGTGTGTCTTTGCGGCATCGCTGGGCACGCTGTTCGCAGCCATCTATTTCCGCACCGGCAACCTGTGGGTCACGGTGTTCCTGCACGGGGCCATGGACATTGCTTCTATGCTGGTGGGCGGCCTGTACGGCACGGAGGACGTGGCCGAGAGCATTTCGGGCTATGATGCCAGCATGATGCTCTCGATCTTGATCTATCTTATCCCGACTCTCTTCCTGCTGCGCAAAAAGAAGATCGGCGAGGTGGCGCTCTACTTTGGCCGGGACTGCGCCCCGGCAGCTGCTCCGGCCCCGGAGGAAAACGGGGAACGGCTCCGGTAAGGCCTCTTGCCTTTTGAAGCAAAAAGGATTACAATCAGTCGAGGCAAACCGAGAGACAAATACTTCGATTCGGAGGAGAAGATATTATGGCATGTACAACGCTTCTGGTTGGTAAAAACGCATCCTATGACGGCTCCACCATGATCGCCCGCAACGACGATTCCGGTTCCGGCCATTTCACGGCAAAGAAATTCGTGGTGGTCCAGCCCGAGGAGCATCCGGCGGTCTACCGCTCGGTGCTGTCCCATGTGGAGATCCCGCTGCCCGGTGACCCCATGCGGATGACCGCCATGCCCAACGCCGTGGAGGGCAAGGGGATCTGGGCCGCAGCCGGTGTCAATGCCGCCAATGTCGGTATGACCGCCACCGAGACCATCACCTCCAACCCCCGCGTGCTGGGCGCTGACCCGCTGGTGGTGTACCAGCCTGCCAGGGGGGAGCAGCCCGAGGTGCCCGGCGGCATCGGCGAGGAGGACATCGTCTATCTGGTGCTGCCCTACATCCACACCGCCCGCGAGGGCGTGGAGCGGCTGGGCAAGCTGCTGGAGACCTACGGTACTTACGAGATGAACGGCATTGCATTCCAGGACGTGAACGAGATCTGGTGGCTGGAGACCATCGGCGGCCATCACTGGATGGCACGCCGCGTGCCCGATGACAGCTATGTGGTGATGCCGAACCAGCTGGGCATCGATGCCTTTGATCTGGACGATGCCTTTGGCGCGCAGGAAAACCATCTCTGTTCGGCTGACCTGAGGGAGTTCATTGCAAAGTATCACCTCGACCTGGCACAGGACGGCGTGTTCGATCCTCGTGCCGCCTTTGGCAGCCACACCGATTCCGACCACGTTTACAACACGCCCCGCGCCTGGTACATGCTGCGCACCCTGAACCCCACCACCTGGGTCTGGGATGGCCCCGATGCCGACTATACCCCGGCTTCCGACGACCTGCCCTGGTGCATGGTGCCTGAGAAGAAGATCACCCCCGAGGACGTGAAATATGTGCTGTCCAGCCATTATCAGGGCACGCCGTACGATCCGTATGCAAGCTACGGTGCCAGAGAGAACCGGGGCGTTTACCGCTCCATCGGCATCAACCGCAACGACTTTGTGGCGCTGATCCAGCTGCGGCCTGATCTGCCCGCCGACCTGCAGGCAGTGGAGTGGGTGGCCTACGCCTCCAATGCCCTGAACGCCATGGTGCCCTTCTACGCCAATGTGGAGACGACCCCGGCCTATCTGGCCGGCACCACCGGTGAGGTGTCCACCGACAGTTTCTACTGGGTCAGCCGGATGATCGCTGCGATGGCGGATGCTTCCTATGGCAAGTCGGTGTTCCATGTCGAGCGCTATGAGCTGGGGGTGCTCTCTGCCTGCCGTGCCCTGCTGAATCAGTATGACGCAAAGCAGCTGGCCGAGACCGACCCCGCCCGCCGCGCCGCCCTGCGCCAGGAGGCCAACGAGGCCCTGGCCGCTGAGGTCAAGGCCCGCGCCGCCGACACGCTGGACAAGGTGCTGTTTGAGCTGAGCAGCAATATGAAGAACGCCTATTCTCGTTCAGATATGTGATATTTGAACGATATAATCCATCTGGTAGAAATAAGAATGCCCTGTACCATGCAAAACGGTACAGGGCATTGTTGTTTTGAAAGATAATTTAAGCGGCCAGAGCGGTCTTGATGGCGTTCATCACGGCATCGCTGTTCTCACAGCACACCATGACCACTTCGCCGGTGGGGACAGTGGCCACCTTGGCGGAGGCGGCGATCTGATACTGATCCTCGAGGTAGTGCTCCATCGTCTGCTGCTGGTTCTGGATATAGGCATCCATTGCGTCCACGACCTCCTGCGTCTTGCCCTCAGCAGGCTTGATGATGGCAACGCCGTAGCTCTGCACCATCATGGAAGAGAGGGAAGCAGCAAGATCGGTGTAGCTGCCCTCGGGCAGGTCCAGCAGGGGGAGCAGCATGTTCTGGATCTCATCGTTCAGGTCATCCGCCGGATAGCTGGCGCTGTAGCCGTACTGGGCGGTGAACTTGCCGTCCTCCGCCGGGGAGAAGATCATATAATAATCATTGTCCTCGGCTTCCCGGGCATCGTGAATGATCTGGGTGTAGTTTTTGGGGGTGGTATCTTTTTTGCTGCCGCAGCCGGTGAACACCAGCAGGGCACAGCCAAGAGCCAGCAGAGCGGCGAGAATGCGTTTTTTCATGGTCGTAGTTCCTTTCGTCTGACAAAGGCAGGGTGATCGTGATCAGTCTGCCCGTCTTTGGGGGCGTTTATGCAGCCGCTGAACGGCGGCCTTGTATCAGGAATACGGCCCGGTCGGCCGGAAGATTGCACGGCAGTTGTAACAGTTCTGTGAACGGCTTACAGCTGCAGTGCTTCCAGATCACCATGGTTGACCGGAGTAGAAAGGATGATCTGGGTGCTGGTGGTGCCCAGCTTCTGGAACTGCAGGATCAGGTGCTCCAGCTGGGGCATGCTACCGCAGCTGACCTTGATGAGGAAGGTGTAGGCACCGGTGACATGGTAGCACTGCAGCACCTCCTTGCTGTTCTGCATCAGCTCCACCAGCTCGTCCCGATGGCTGGGTGTGACGGACAGGCTGATGAGCGCGTCCACATAGACACGGTCTGCCGGGCGGTTCAGCACCACGGTGTAGCCGCTGATGATACCATCGGTCTCCAGCTTGTGGATGCGGCTGGAAACAGCCGGGCTGGTCAGTGCCACCTGCTCGGCGATCTCCTTGACGGGCATCCGGGCATTTTTTGCGAGAAGGGAGAGGATCTTGCGGTCTAAATCGTCCATGAGAAAGGTCTCCTTTTATGTTTTTGTTGAATTGTACAAAAATTTTTGAAAGTAAAGTTTTACTGTTGTTGCAATCGCATAAACTGCGGAAAAACTCGCTTTTATGTTTTCTGTGTTAATTATATAAAGTTTTGATCGAAATGTAAAGTGCTAAATTAAAGCAAATGTCAAAAATTTTGTTTGACAAGAAAAGAAAAAAGCGTATAATACATATCACGAGGCACGGTAAGCGCCAAAGACTGCGCAAAACACGTTGTTTTTCAAGTGCCTGCATTTGAATTGCGATTCCCAACTTTATATACTTTCCCACCCCTCTATACACAAAAACCCGCTGCCAGGCGGGTTTTTGTGTTTGTTGGGGATTTTTTTATTTGTTCGAGACGATAGGACGGCGGGGAGTTTCCCAAAGCAAGTGTCCGGAGGGTGGGACCCGACTGCCGTCAGGCAGTTGGGCGGGGGATGGAATGCCCCGTATCACTTGCGTGGGAAAGCTCCCCAACGGCCGATTCCCTTTATTAAACCAAGAATCCTTCAAAACAGTGCAGGTCCTCGGTTTTGACGATGCCTTCCAGATAAAGCCCGTCCTCCCGGTACTCCTCCACCTGCACGCTGCCCCGCTCTCGCATGGGGGCGGCCAGGCCCAGCTTATCATAAGGCAGCAGCACCCGGATGGTGTGCACCCGGTCACTGAGCAGCTCGTCCAGCTTTTTCAGCAGGGCATCCAGACCGTAGCCGGTCTTGGCACTGGTCAACAGGATGTCCGGGTCAAAGTTCAGGGCATTGGGCTTGTCACACTTGTTGTAAACGGTCAGGCGGGGGATGTCGGCACAGTCCAGCCCGTCCAGAACCTCATCGGTAACGGCCAGCTGCTCTTCCCGCTGATCGTCGCCCGCGTCTGCCACCCGCACGATGACATCAGACCATGCGGCTTCCTCCAGCGTGGATTTGAAGGCCTCCACCAGATTGTGGGGCAGACGGGAGACAAAGCCGACCGTGTCCACCAGCAGAACGGCCATGCCGCTGGGCAGCACCAGCTTCCGGCTGGTGGGGTCCAGGGTGGCAAACAGCATGTCGGCCTCGGCCACGCTGGGGCCGCACAGGGCATTCATCAGGCTGGATTTGCCCACGTTGGTGTAACCCACAAGGCTGACCACCGGCATCCCGGTCTTGGCCCGGGCCTTGCGGCTCTCGCCCCGGCGCTTTTCCATCTCAGCCAGCTTTTCGGCCAGTGCGTCGATGCGGGCGTGGACGTGGCGGCGGTCCAGCTCCAGCTTGGTCTCACCGGCACCACGGCGGGCACCACCGCCGCCGCCGCCACCGCCGCCCTGGCGGCTCAGGCTCTCGCCCATTCCCTGCAGGCGGGGCAGACGGTAGCGCAGAAGTGCCAGCTCGGTCTGCAGCTTGCCCTCGTTGGTCACGGCGCGGCTGCGGAAGATCTCCAGGATCAGCATGGTGCGGTCAATGACCTCCATGCCGCCCAGCGCCGTGGAGATGTTGCGGATCTGGCTGCCGGTCAGCTCGCCGTCAAACACGGCACACTCGGCACCCAGCTCCGCGGCGGCAGCGGCGGCCTCCTCCAGCTTGCCGCTGCCCAGCACGATGCCGGTCTCGGGGGTCTGCCGCTTCTGGGTCACGGATGCCACAGCCTCCATGTGGTTGGCCTCGCAGAGTGCAGCCAGCTCGTTCAGGCTGCGCTCACAGTCCCAAAGCCCCTGATCCAGGGCCAGTAAGATGACCTTTGTGGGGGGCGTTTCTACTAAAATGTCATAAAGTTCGCTCAAAATAAACCTCTCAGTTCTTCGTAATGTTCTCTTGTCAATGCGTAGCACCTGCAGGCAACCGGTGTGCCGTCAAATTTGTGGTAGACAGAATCGTGGTTGTAGACAAAGCCGGCTTTCTGCTGGACCCGGCCGCTGGCAGGATTTTCAAACGCATGGCAGCAGGCCAGCCAGCTACTATCTGTATTTTTGAACCAGTATTCTACCACTGCTTTTAGCGCTTCGGTGGTAAAGCCTTTGTTCCACCAGGCCTTGCCGATGCAGTAGCCCACTTCCCACACGCCGTTTGTGTGGTCGAAGCCGGGCCAGGGGTCACGCTCCGGCTCGGCGGAACTGGATGTGAACACGCCGATGGTGCCAAACAACTGTCCGGTGGCCTTTTCCACAATGCCCCACTCGTAGTAATCTCCATTGGGGTAGAGAAGCGCCCATGCGGCCAGCAGTTCCCGGGTCTCGTCCACGTTTTTGTGGGGCTCCCACCGCAGCCAGCGGGTCACGTCCGGGTCATTGGCCCAGTTGGCGTACATCATGGAGGCATCCTCCGGGGTCAGCGGGCGCAGAAGCAGCCGCTCCGTTTCGATCGTTTGTGTGCCTGCATGGCGCATGATACATCTCTCCTCACATGTAAAAGTTACGCATAGGATAGCACAAAACTGCCCTGCCTGCAAGCGATGCCACAAAAAAACGCTTGACAAGAGACGAAACTTCATTAAACTGAAGAATATAGAGCTCATTTGTGAGATGCGAGGAAGTATATATGATGAACATTCGCGAACTGTTACAGACCCGCCCCCTGCTTTTTGATGGTGCCATGGGTACTTATTATAAGGCGGCTCCCGGGGTGGAGTGCGAGCAGGCCAACCTGACCGACCCGGCGGGGGTGCTGGCTGTCCACCGGGAGTATCTGGCGGCAGGGGCTGATGCCGTCAAGACGAATACCTTCAGCCTGCCCCGGCTGGCGGCGGCACACGCGCCCGGCTGGGAACAGCTGGCGCAGGCAGGCTGGCAGCTGGCTGTGCAGGCCGCAGAGGAGACGGGTGCCGCCGTTTTTGCCGACCTTGGCCCGGCTCCGGATACCGAGGCGGTTCCGGCGGGGCAGGTATATACGGCTGTGGTAAAGCAGTTCGCGGCGCTGGGGGCCAGGAATTTCCTGTTCGAGACCCTGAGCTCCGATGCGGGCCTTCTGGATGCCGTGGGGGCCATCAAGGCGGAAGTGCCGGATGCCTTTGTGCTGGTGTCCTTTGCGGTCCTGCCCGACGGTTACACCCGGGAGGGCATGTACTGCAAAGACCTTGCCCGGCGGATGCAGGAAAGCGGCATCGTGGATGCCGTGGGACTGAACTGCGTGTCGGCACCCGGTGCCATGCGCACACTGGCAAAGCAGCTGGGGGGCACGCTGCCCCTGTCGGTCATGCCCAACGCGGGTTATCCCGTTGTCACCCGGACGCAGGTGAAGTATCAGGGCAGGCCGGAGTACTTTGCAAGGGAGCTGGGCCGTCTGGCCGCCGAGGGCACGGTCCGGATCCTGGGCGGCTGCTGCGGCACTACCCCTGCCCACATTGCCGCCCTGCGGGCGGAGCTGGACCGCCTGCCCGTGGTGGAAAAAACGGCTCCGGCAGAAGAGTTTTCCACCGTAAAGGAACAGACGGTGGAAAACGAGGACGCTTTTCTGCGTAAGCTGAACGCAGGGGAAAAGGTCATTGCCATTGAGCTGGATTCGCCCCGCAATGCGGACCTGACCGGTTATCTGGAAGGGGCAAAAAAGCTGCAGACGGCGGGCGCTGACCTGCTGACCATTGCCGACTGCCCCATTGCACAGGCCCGGATGGATTCCTCTCTGGTGGCCTGCCGGGTCCACCGGGAGCTGGGGCTGTGCACCCTGCCCCACATGACCTGCCGCGACCGCAACCTGAACGCCACCAAGGCCCTGCTGCTGGGCCTGTACGCCGAGGGCGTGCGGGAGGTGCTGGCCATCACCGGTGACCCCATCCCCACGGCAGAGCGGGACGAGGTGAAGAATGTTTACCAGTTCAACTCCCGCAAGCTGGCCCAGTACATCGTCTCGCTGGCAGGGGAAGGCCGGGAGATGCCCGGCCCCATGACCGTGTTCGGTGCCCTGAATCTGAACGCCCGCAACTTTGATGTGGAGCTGCGCCGGGCAAAGGAGAAGCTGGAAAACGGCATGAGCGGCTTTCTGACCCAGCCGGTGCTCTCGGCACAGGCGGTGGAAAACCTGAAAAAGTCCCGGGAGACGCTGGGGGCCGATGCAAAGATCCTGGCCGGTATCATGCCGGTGGTCAGCCAGCGCAACGCCATCTTCATGGAGAACGAGATCAACGGCATCCATGTGGAGGACTGGATCATTGAAAAGTTTGCCGGGCTCGACCGTGCCCAGGGCGAGGAGCTGGGGCTTGCCATCTCGCTGGAAATGGCAAAGGCCGCCCTGCCGTATGCGGACGGCCTCTACCTGATGACCCCCTTCAACCGGGTGGCCCTGATGGAGCGGCTGATCGGCAGATTGAAGCAGGAAGTTCTCGGAGCATATTGACAAAACGCCAAAAAAACGTTATATTCTTTGTATAAATGCAACGAGAAAGAGTGTGCGCGGCAAACCGCCTTGCAGAGAGCCGGGGGCAGGTGAGAGCCCGGCAGGTAAGCGCCGCGCACTGTCGCTTTTGAGCAGGGGCGGTGAAGCCAGTAGCCGCCCTCGGAGCTGCCCCACGTTACCGGGGCATCAAGGGGCACGGGCTGTGTTTGCAGCCGGTGCAATTTGGGTGGTACCGCGGTATGTAGTTTACAGCCGTCCCATGGAACGTTCCGTGGGGCGGCTTTTTTCGTCCCACTCATTACATTTTTGGGAGGATACAATGAAAGAACTCGCAAAACAGTACGATCCCAGCCAGGTGGAAGACCGTATCTACCAGTTCTGGCAGGACGGCGGCTACTTCCACACGGAAGCGGACCCCGACAAGAAGCCTTACACCATCGTTATGCCCCCTCCGAACGTGACCGGCCAGCTCCACATGGGCCATGCGCTGGATAACACCATGCAGGATGTGCTCATCCGCACCAAGCGGATGCAGGGCTATGCCGCCCTGTGGGTGCCCGGCACCGACCACGCATCCATCGCCACTGAGGCCAAGGTCGTGGAGGCCATGCGTGCCGAGGGCCTGACCAAGGAGATGGTGGGCCGCGACGGTTTCCTGGAGCGCGCCTGGGACTGGAAGACCAAGTATGGCAACCGCATCGTCAGCCAGCTGAAAAAGCTGGGCACCAGCTGTGACTGGCAGCGGGAGCGCTTTACCATGGACGAGGGCTGCTCGGATGCCGTCAAGGAAGTGTTCGTGCGCCTGTACGACAAGGGCCTGATCTACCGCGGCAACCGGATGGTCAACTGGTGCCCCCATTGCAACACCTCCATCTCGGATGCCGAGGTGGAGTACGAGGAAAAGGACGGCAATTTCTGGCACCTGCTCTACCCGGTCAAGGAGACCGGCGAGATGCTGGAGCTGGCAACCACCCGCCCCGAGACCATGCTGGGTGATACCGCTGTTGCCATCAACGGCGAGGACCCCCGCTATGCCCACCTCCACGGCTGCCATGTTGTCCTGCCCCTGCTGAACAAGGAGATCCCCATCGTCTGCGACGAGCACGCTGATATGACCAAGGGCACCGGTGTCGTCAAGATCACCCCCGCCCACGACCCCAACGACTTTGAAGTGGGTCTGCGCCATGATCTGCCCATCGTCCGGGTGTTCACCTACGACGGCCACATGACCGGTGCTGCCGATAAGGCCGCTGCCGATGCACTGTTTGCCGCAGGCAAGAACACCGTGAACGAGCCCGAGGTGCTGGACTGCGGCAAGTATGCCGGCATGACCACCCTCGAGGCCCGCAAGGCCATTCTGGCAGACCTGAAGGAGGGCGGCTTCCTGAAGGAGATCGAGCCCCTGAAGCACGAGGTCGGCACCTGCTACCGCTGCCACTCCACCATCGAGCCCATGGTCTCCAAGCAGTGGTTCGTCAAGATGGAGCCTCTGGCAAAGCCCGCCATCGAGAGCGTGGAGAAGGGCGAGATCAAGTTCGTGCCCGAGCGCTTTACCAAGAACTACCTCAACTGGATGAAGGGCACCCGCGACTGGTGCATCAGCCGTCAGTTGTGGTGGGGCCACCAGATCCCGGCCTTCTACTGCGATGACTGCGGCGAGACCGTGGTCGCCAAAGAGATGCCCTGCACTTGCCCCAAGTGCGGCGGCAGCCACTTCACCCAGGACCCCGATACCCTGGATACCTGGTTCTCCTCCGCTCTGTGGCCCTTCAGCACTCTGGGCTGGCCCAATGAGGACAGCGCGGACCTGAAGTATTTCTACCCCACCAACACGCTGGTCACCGGCTATGATATCATCGGCTTCTGGGTCAGCCGCATGATCTTCTCCGGCCTGGCCTACACCGGCAAGGCTCCCTTCGACACTGTCTGCATCCACGGCATCGTCCGCGACAGCCAGGGCCGCAAGATGTCCAAGAGCCTGGGCAACGGCATCGACCCCCTGGAGATCGCCGACAAGTACGGCGCGGACGCCCTGCGCTTCAACCTGGTCACCGGCAACAGCCCCGGAAATGATATGCGCTTCTACACCGAGCGCTGCGAGGCCATGCGCAACTTTGCCAATAAGCTCTGGAACGCCAGCCGCTATGTCATGATGAACCTCAGCATCGACAAAAACGAGCTGCCCGCCCTGTCCGAGCTCGAGACGTCCGACAAGTGGATCCTCTCGAAGCTCAATACGCTCATTGCCGACGTCACGGAGAACCTCGACAAGTATGAGCTCGGCGTCGCCGTCCAGAAGATCTATGACTTCATCTGGGACAGCTACTGCGACTGGTATATCGAGCTGACGAAGGCCCGCCTCTATGGCGAGGACGAGGCTCAGAAGCGCTCTGCCCAGCAGGTGCTGCTGTATGTTCTCGACCAGATCCTGCGCCTGATGCACCCGTTCATGCCGTTCATCACGGAGGAGATCTGGCAGGCGCTTCCGCACGAGGGCGAGTTCCTGATGCTCTCCAAGTGGCCGGAGTACAACGAAAAGTTCAGCTTCCCCGCCGAGGAGGAGGCGATGCAGACCGTCATCGAGGCCATCACCGCCATCCGTGCCCGCCGCAACGAGATGAACGTCGCGCCGTCGAAGAAGGGGCACTATACCGTCGCCACCGCGCACGCCGATACGTTCAGCGCCGGTATCCCGTTCTTCA
>ERZ835109.2394-NODE-2394-length-12111-cov-5.631221_pt1 | contig 12111 bp, 9 predicted proteins | sample MGYA00519946_ERZ835109 | MGnify/ENA primary metagenome ERZ835109 (study PRJEB31850, sample SAMEA3708771) | human gut metagenome | biome: human gut; feature: human-associated habitat; material: faeces | place: China | collected 2014 ...
CGGCAAACATCTACCGGACTACCCGTTAACCGATACTACACCGTTCATCGACAACGGGTACCGGACAGACAGCGTCACCCTCACCGGATACCTGCGCAATCCTCCTTCTTCACGCCCTTTCGACGTTAGCATACCTGACATGATTACAGGCAAAGAAGAAAAATACCAGACTGACATCGACTCGCTAGGACGGTTTACCCTGCGATTTCCCGTACTGAACAGTCATAATGTCTTTATCGACTGGGGACGTACGACCATCTGGTCGGCGGTAGAACCCGGAGAAACTTATTTCTTATACGTAGATTATGCCCAACAACAAAAGTTATTCATGGGAAAGAAAGCACGTGTACTCAACGAACTTCTCTCCCATGAAGGACTGAGGGAATCACTCGATTATAATGAAGAACAAAAAAGAAGTAATCTGGAGTGTCTGCACAAGACACAGGAAAGGCTTCATCGCCAACTGGAGTTCCGGAAGAAAACACTCCAAGAACATCCGTTGCTTTCTGACAAATACCGCTACTACACCGAACAGGAACTACGATACGATGCGGCATCTACCCTGATGCAACGACGTTTCTCAGTAGACCGTAACAAACAGGAACATTTGGAAGACGAATTCATGAACTATATAGATTCTGCTTTTTACCCACATCCAGTACATCCTTATACTCTTCTCAGAGGGTATAATTCATTCATGAGAGATTACATTGGTTATATCGACGACACAACTCCATCATCCAACAGCCTAACCTTAACACCTCAAAATATGGAGAGACTTTACTTTGCCTTTGAAGCCGAAGGTAAAGTCCGGCTATCCGAAGAAGAAAAGAACGCACTACGCAGTTTCAGCAAATATCAAGAAGAAATTGAAAAGTTGCAGACTGCCAAAGCCGATTCAGCAACCATTAAGGCTTACACCAAGGAACAGGAAACTGTCATCAAACCCCAGATAGAAATAATAGAGCAACTCATTGCCAGAGACGGTCTTCTCAATGAATATATGACAGGACAGATGTACGTTAATGCAATCAACAACAGCATGGCAATTATCGACTCCCTTCAAATGGATAAGGACCTGAGAGAGATTCTAAAAACAAAGTGCTATTATGAAATGCTTCAATATACCCATAAGGAATTGCCCGACAGCCTTATCAGTAAATTTAAAAAGGAAGTTACGAATCCTTCTTTGCAATCTTATGTTTTGGTCCAGCAACAGAAATATGATAAAGTATCACATAAAACCATCGAACATCCGGAAAGCCTGATGCCGAATGCCCCTCTGGAAAGAATAACGGACGGCGAACAGTTATTCCGCAAAATCATTGAGCCATACAAAGGGAAAGTGATTTATCTGGATATTTGGGGGACTTGGTGCGGTCCGTGCAAGGATATGATGCAATATGCGGGAAACATTAAGAATCTATTTGCAGGAAAAGAAGTCGTGTTCCTTTACCTTTGCAATCATTCGACAGACAAGTCATGGAAAAACATTATCAAAGAGTACGGTCTGACAAGCAAAAGTTCAGTCCATTACAATTTGCCCGACAAGCAACAGTCTGCCATTGAAAAATATCTTGGAGTCCATTCCTTCCCTACCTATATGTTAATAGATAAGGAAGGAAACATTGTAAACCGCAAAGCTCCCAGACCTACAATGGAAAACCAACTTCTAAATGCAGTCTATAAGGAACTGGAAAAGTAAGAGGTACTTACTTCTTCCGCAAATATTCATATCCGAAACGACAATACAAACATTTACGTTTATCACAATATTCTTTTTGCAACTGTATCAGCGCCTGACTATCCGCAGCAGAAGCTACCGGTAGTCCGGCGTCGCTCCAGGAGCGAATAATATGGTTATTCTCCGCTTTCAGTTCTTCCAGAAAGCGTCCGGCACGTTCGCACATTCCTTCATTGGCCTTGTGCAAACCATATGTATACAAGAAAGGGACAACGGTATTGATGATAATCAGGTCTTTCGACTGTTCTCCTAACAATTTTTCCCTTTGTGGAGAAGTACGACCGAATATATAATGATTCTCCCAATAAACAGAAGTACGGGTGGAGAGCAAAATTCTCACTTCCGCCAATGTCTCCGCCTCCAATAAACGGGAAAACAACTTGTCCCCTTTCTGATAAAGATAAGCCAGTTGTGCCAGCCGGATATGAGGAAAATTATCCGGGCGAAGCCGGAGAAAACGCCAGAGAGTAGCGTCCATTACCCGAAATATCTCAAACTTCCGTTGCAAATAATGAAATTCTTTGCTAAGACGCAGGCAGTATTCATCCTTTTGTTCTTCTTTCAGAAATGTATCTTCAAACAGTCCCGCCATACCATAGAAAAGAGCTTCTATCTGAAACAGATCGTTCCGGTGCTTGTCCAACGCACGAAACGGAAGCAGTTCCGCCCATGCCTCAAAAGCATCACCGTTCAAGCCAAAACCATAATTACGGGCAAGAGTGATGAAGAAAACATCTTCCCAGTTATTGTTACAATGTTCGAGACGTGCTCCTATCAGTTTCGCCTTTTGTTCCAGCCGTTCCGTTTGCAAGGCAGACAACCACGAATGAACCGTAAGCTTCGGTAAAGAACGGAAGATCGGATAACAAGCCGGATAACAGTCGGACACGCAAAGTTCATAATAATGCATTTTTATCCGTTCGGGACAGCTCACTATCATTTGCGGAATGACTTCCCCGTTGGTACGGGTCACTTCTCCGTCCGCTTCACCCACTATATGCAGGATCACCGAGTCATAGACTTTATCACCATCGTGCCCGTGACGGAACCAATCCGAAGAACGGGTATGGATTTCCACGTTTCCTACCCATAAAGTATTGTTTATCTTTAATTTGGCATTGAAGAAATCAGGACCGGAATTCGGATTCCGGAGACCGGGATCAATAACCTCTACCGGTAAGCCTTTGGTGGTTTGCAGGATTTCAAGGGAGAATAATTTATGTTTCCACACGTAGTGGAGAAGGTGTTCCATGTTAACAAGACGTTAATGTACACTGCAAATGTAATAAAAATCTTATCTTTGCGACTATTATTTTGAATATAAGTCAGAAAACAATGAAAATAGCACTGATCGGTTACGGAAAGATGGGCAAAGAGATAGAAAAGGTTGCCCGTAGTCGCGGACATGAAATCGTCTGCATCATTGACATCAATAATCAGGATGACTTCGAATCGGAAGCATTCAAATCGGCCGATGTGGCCATTGAGTTTACCAATCCGATGGTAGCTTACAGCAATTATATGAAAGCGTTCAAAGCCGGTGTGAAACTGGTATCGGGCAGTACCGGATGGATGGCCGAGCACGGCGAAGAAATCAAGAAGCTCTGCACGGAAGGGGGCAAAACACTCTTCTGGTCGTCCAACTTCAGCCTGGGAGTCAGCATCTTCTCCGCTCTCAACAAGTATCTGGCTAAAATCATGAATCAGTTCCCTGCATACGATGTCACCATGAGCGAGACACATCATATCCACAAGCTGGATGCCCCCAGCGGAACAGCTATTACACTGGCGGAAGGTATTCTGGAAAAGATAGACCGTAAGGACAAATGGGTGAAAGGGACTTTCCTTGCGCCGGACGGAGCCATTAGCGGAACCAACGATTATGCTCCTAACGAACTTCCTATCAGCTCGATCCGTGAGGGCGAAGTTTTCGGACTTCATACCATCCGTTATGAGTCCGATGTAGACACCATTTCTATCACCCACGATGCCAAGAGCCGCGGCGGGTTTGTATTGGGAGCCGTATTGGCAGCCGAATATACTGCTACACACGAAGGTTTTTTGGGTATGAGTGATTTATTCCCGTTCTTAAATGACTAAAATATCAGAAGCTAGTTCTAAACAAATATAACATTATGAGACAAGCCACACGCGCACAATGGATCAAATGTGCCACTGCTATTCTACTTTACCTCATCTTCCTAATCTGGGTACGGAGTTGGTGGGGCTTAATTGTTGTTCCTTTCATTTTCGATATTTATATCACAAAGAAAATTCCCTGGTCTTTTTGGAAGAAGTCGAAGAATCCGGCTGTCCGCAGTATCATGAGCTGGGTAGACGCCATCGTGTTTGCGTTGGTTGCTGTCTACTTCGTCAATATCTACATCTTCCAGAATTATCAGATTCCTTCTTCTTCGCTGGAAAAATCATTGCTGGTAGGCGACTTCCTGTATGTGAGCAAGATGAGTTACGGTCCCCGCGTACCGAACACTCCCCTTTCCATGCCGTTGGCGCAGCATACATTACCTGTCTTCAATACTAAATCATATATCGAGTGGCCACAATGGAAGTACAAACGGGTACCGGGCTTCGGCAAAGTGAAACTGAATGACATTGTTGTCTTCAATTTCCCCGCAGGAGATACAGTAGCAGTGAACTACCAACAGACAACGGACTTCTATACGCTGGCTTACGGCGAAGGACAACGCATCTATTCCAAACAGATTGAAATGGATAGTCTGACACGCGCCCAGCAACGTGCCATCTATGATTTGTACTATGCTGCCGGACGTAAACAGATAATGAACAACCCGCGCACTTACGGAGAAGTCCTCTGGCGTCCGGTAGACCGTCGCGAGAATTATGTGAAGCGTTGTGTCGGCCTGCCCGGTGATACCCTTCAGATTGTAGACGGACAGGTGATGATTGACGGTAAAGCGATTGAGAACCCCGAAAACCTGCAATTCAACTATTTCGTACAGACCACTGGTCCGTACATTCCCGAAGATATGCTTCGTGAACTGGGTATCAGCAAGGACGACACCATGCTGATAGAAGACTCCGGCTGGGAAAGCGGACTGCTGGAAATGGGACTGGACAGCCGGAATGCACAAGGCAAACTGAATCCGGTATATCATTTCCCGCTAACCAAGAAGATGTATGAAACGCTTTTGGGCAACAAAAAGCTAATCAGCAAAATAGTAATGGAACCCGAAGATTATGCCGGACAGATGTATCCGCTCAATCTTTATACCAAATGGAACCGCAACAATTACGGTCCGATCTGGATTCCTGCCAAAGGAGCTACTATTACCCTCACAGAAGACAACCTGCCTATCTATGAGCGTTGCATCGTAGCCTACGAAGGCAATAAGCTGGAAGTGAAACCGGACGGTATCTACATCAACGGTGAAAAGACCAACGAGTACACCTTCAAAATGGATTATTACTGGATGATGGGTGACAACCGTCACAACTCCGCCGACTCCCGTTATTGGGGTTTTGTACCCGAAGATCACGTAGTGGGCAAACCGATTGTTGTATGGCTATCGCTTGACAAAGACCGTGGATGGTTCGACGGCAAGATTCGCTGGAACCGGCTCTTCAAGTGGGTAGACTGATAAGTGTACGGATAGAATAGAGTGATAAGGTGATAAAAGTTGATGAACATTCGTAAATTCAAATGGATACTAGCATTTGCCGGAGCAGTAGCCGTAGTGCTTCTGCTCCGGGGATTTGCTTTCACATCCTGCCTTATCCCTTCCACCGGCATGGAGAATTCCATTTTTCAGGGTGAACGTATCCTGGTCAACAAATGGAGTTACGGGCTGCGGGTTCCTTTCATGTCGCTTTTTTCTTATCACCGCTGGTGCGAGAGTCCTGTGCGTCGGCAAGACATCGTAGTATTCAATAATCCTGCCGGAATCCGGCAACCTGTCATCGACCGTCGGGAAATCTATATCAGCCGCTGTCTCGGAGTTCCGGGAGATACGTTATTGGTCGATTCTCTTTTCTCCGTTATTTCTCCGGAGGCACAGTTTAACCCGGATAAGAAAAGACTTTATTCGTACCCCGCTTCAAAAGAAAATCTGATTACGTCACTCATGCATACCCTTTCCATCACCAACGACGGATTGATGGGAAGTAATGACAGCACCCATGTGCGTAGTTTCAGCCGCTACGAATATTATCTGCTGGAACAGGCCATGAATGGGAAAGAGAGTTTCGTTCAACCTTTGTCAAACAAAGAAGATGCCGAACCAAATCCGCTGATTGTCCCCGGAAAAGGGAAATTTATCCGGGTCTATCCCTGGAACATGACCTTGCTGCGGAATACCCTCGTGATGCACGAAGGCAAACAGGCAGAAATAAAGAACGACACTCTCTACGTGGACGGAAAACCCACACAACACTGTTATTTCACCAAAGATTACTATTGGATGGGGTCTAACAATACCGTCAACTTCTCCGACTCACGGCTCTTCGGATTTGTCCCGCAAGACCATATCATCGGAAAAGCCTCCATCATTTGGTTCTCCAAAGAAAAAGATACAGGGTTGTTTGACGGATATCGATGGAACCGTTTCTTCAGAACAGTGAAATAATCTTCCGGATCATAAAAGAAACAACCCCTTCATAATATCTCATAATATCCTTAATAACAGAGCCTCCTAAACGAATTAAAATGAAAGAAATGAATATCGCTTATTTATCTTCAGCCTATCTCGCTCCCGTTGAATATTATACCAAACTACTGGCTTATGACAAGGTATTTGTAGAACAATACGACCACTATATAAAACAAACCTACCGCAACCGGTGCACCATTGCCGGCCCATCGGGTGAGTTAGCTCTTTCCATCCCAACCGTAAAGCCCGATACATTGAAGTGCCCAATGAAGGATATCCGCATCTCCGATCACGGCAACTGGAGACATCTACATTGGAACGCCATCGAATCGGCCTACAACAATACTCCTTTCTTCGAGTACTACAAGGATGACTTCCGCCCTTTCTATGAAAAGAAATACGAGTTTTTAATCGATTTCAACGAAGAACTCTGCCGGATGGTCTGTGAACTGATTGATATTCACCCCACCATTGAGCGTACTTCCGAATATAAGATGGAGTTTGCTCCCGGAGAATCCGATTTTCGGGAAGTGATTCATCCGAAAAAGGATTTCAGGGAAGTGGATAAAGAATTTGTTCCGCAACCTTACTATCAGGTTTTCGAGTCCAAACTGGGTTTCCTGCCTAATTTAAGTATCATAGACCTGTTATTCAATATGGGACCGGAAAGTCTGTTGGTACTGGGTAAGCAATGACCGCTTCAATCTATCATTATCCATACATCAACTTTCTGATACAAGGAATGTATATGTTCTACGGAAATAGGTACATGCATTAAATGTCAAATTCTCTACAACTAATAAATAAATGCTCGAATGTAATTGATTATCAGTGAGAATTTGTTATTTTTGCAGAAAGCAAAGAAAGTATATGATATGAAAGCAAAGAAAACAAGAGAAGAAGTCCTCACCAAATTTCAGACTGCAAAGGAGAAGAAAAAGGAATGTCTTGTCCAATTGGAAAAGTCGATGAAAGAGGAATACAAGAAACGTACAGGCAAGGAGGTTGAAAACTTTTTTGCACTATAATGCAATCTCTTTCACTCGAACATATTAACGAGAAATCGTCTTATCAGGTAGAACCGACCGACAAAGTTGGATTCTACCAGTTCTTTACCGATGGAGGTGTACATTATTTCATTGGTTTCATGGAAGATGATGTTCTGTTCGTGAAAAATTCATATCAATTAATTATTGCCAATCTTAATAATCACAAATCCCCCCGTGATAGCAAAGTACGTGATACCATTGTTTCTATCGTTGACGAATTCTTCAATCGCAACAATTCTACATTGCTTTATATCTGTGAAACAGGTGATGACAAACAACGTATGCGTAGTCGCCTATTTGAATATTGGTTCTCGACTTACAACCGTAAAGCCCTTTTCACAATGATGTCATCTTCTATTGTGGATGCAGATGGCATTGTGAACTTCGCAACAATCATTCTTCGTAATGACAATCCGCATCTGTCTGAAGTCATTACGGAATTTACAGAATCGATTCAGTTGCTTAGTCAAAAGCCCCAATAGAGCAGATGACTAAGTGATCAGGGTTTAGCGATAGCATCATACATCATAATGCTATAACCCGTATCATACTCTCAACTAAACCATAATCACTAAATGAGCTCTATAAAGCTGTTTATACCGCTACTTCTTCACGATTCTTCTCTTCATTAGATTCTGCCGCATCCAACCGATTCAATAAGTATCGTACATTCTGAAGATGTATATTGTTATTCCGATCCATTTTCTTAAACTGCCAACTGTTTTTAGTGGTATTCAGTATACAATTCATTAACGTTCCCACTGCATCAGCACTCTGGAAACGATTGGTATTGGAGATTTGCGTATTCATCATGTGCGCGCCGAATCCTCTAATCACCTCTTTCACACTTATCGACTTATAAGTACGGATGGCTTCAAAGGCCGCCACATTACTATAAAGCGTATTAGCTAAATCCTCCAGTCTCTTTCGATCTGTTCGTTCCACTAGATAGCTTTCAGGATTCATAAAACAATTGAGGGTCAGATAAAAAGACATCATTTCATCATCGGATGAAAAGATAGCGTGCATGAGTTGCGTCGCGTCCCCCGGACGGGCCTCCTGGTTGCTTAAAACTTCTTCCATAAGAATTTTAATTAAATGGTGAATAAATTAAGTTTAATGGGGCGATACAGAAAGGTAGTTTTAAGGAATAAAAGAAGCGGTTCCGCCTGTCCCATTGCATTCCACTATCCACGACAGCAGTAGGTGCACTAACATCCTACATGGGGGTGCGAAACCGCCATATAGGATTAATGAGACGGACATAAAAAAGCCCGCCACACTGATACGGCAGGTTCTCTGCCGTGGTTTAAAATGGAATGCACTACAAAGATAGAATATAAAATCAGAAAAGAGAAAAGAAAATCAGTATTAATTGAAGTTTACAGCAATAAGCTTAAGACAGAACCGTCTAAAGACTACTTGCAACTATAAGATTCATTTTGAAGGTTCACCGGTTTCACCTTTAGCTGAATGACTATAAATCAAAACCTTATGGTGAAAGAGGATGCAAAATACAGAAAGAACCATCCTTCACCTCCTTCACAAAGATAAAAAGCCGAGGGATAAATGACAAGATAGCACTGTGGAAATGCTTACATCATATAAATTAATGAGTGTATACATCCAATTTGTTGGGTATATATATCCAATGTATTGGGCATATATATCCTACACGTTGGATATATATATCCTGCGTCTTGGGTATATACATCCAACAACTCAAGTATTAATAACCTAGATACAAAGTATTAATAGCCTATAACTCAAGTATTAATACTTAAAACAACGGCACAGTACCTTTCACATCTCTGGATGCACTACCGATGACTGCCTCAAACTCGTAGACCATTGAGCAAGATTTATAAAGCTATTTCGCAATTAGTTTCAACCCTATTTGAAACACTTCGTTTCCCTGCTTGAAACAAAGTGTTTCAAGCAGGGAAACGAAGTGTTTCGCACCGAGAAACGGATTGTTTCAAGCCTTGAAACAATTCTTGAAACTAATCGCTACTGGTGAAGAGATAGTGAAGTTGTTGCCCTTCACCCGTAAACTCCTTATTCATCGAGGAAACAGAGAAAAGGTGAAAGGGGAGTTGAAAAGGTGGGAAATAAATATCCAGTGGAAAAAATTATTCGATTCTGTACGGAACAGGCAAATCGTCCACATTTTGTGGACAAATTCGATTTTATCCTTTTCTCATCGAACTTAAAGCTACTTTTTCCTATATGGGAAGATAATACAAATTAAGGGTGAATGGTAGTAAGTTCTATCCTGACTATAAACAAAGAAGGCGGCTCCTGTACCCGGAACCGCCTTCATCTCCTAAAAAAGATCTCTAACCAAACATCTACCTATTTCAACTCAAATGGCACAATACCTTTAATATCTCTGGATGAACTACCAATGATTGCCTCAAACTTGCCCGGTTCGGCCACCCATTCGTGTTTGGCATCATCAAAGAAGCTCAATGCTTTCTTATCAATCGTCAGCGTTACCGCTTTCTCTTCTCCCGGAGCCAATTTCACTTTTTGGAAACCTTTCAACTCTTTTACCGGACGAGGGAGAGAGGATTTCTTATCACTGATATAAAGCTGAACAACCTCCTGACCTTCACGAGTGCCTGTATTCTTCACATTGACTGTGAAAGAAATGGTATCATCTGCTGTCATTGTTTTCTTGTCGGCCGAGGGTTTTCCATAGGCGAAAGTAGTGTAGCTCAATCCGTGTCCGAACGGGAACAGCGGTTTGATTTTCTCTTTATCCGCCCAGCGATAACCTACGAAAATATCCTCCCGATAGATTTCATTAATGGTGTCCCCTCTATGTTTAGACTGTGCCAGTTCTTCTTTATTACCCGGATATTCTCCCAGTTTATGAGCACCTACATCTTCCAGTTTTGCAGGGAAAGTGAAAGGAAGTTTTCCTGAAGGATTAGCGTCTCCCACCAATACGGAAGCAAGAGCTGTTCCGGCTTCCGAACCCAAGAACCACCCCTGAACAATAGCAGGCACTTCATTCACCCAAGGCATAGCCACTGCATTGCCGGAGATATTGACAACAATCAGGTTTTTATTCACCTTTGCCAGTTCGCTTATCACTCTATCCTGCGCGTATGGCAAACCCAAAGAGGCACGGTCCGAATCTTCACAATCCTGATGATTACTCTTGTTCAAGCCACCGAAGAAGATAACATAGTCGGCATCTTTAGCCGCTTGCAAAGCCTCTGCGAGCAGTTCATCTTCCGAACGGTTGTCCTTCAAATCCTGACCGGTTTTCACACCGTTATACTCTCCTGTCGGATCGCCTACATACCCACGGGCATATACCACTTCCGCTTTTGAGCCCACACGGCTTTTCAGTCCATCCAACGGAGAAATCTCATATTTCACTTTCAAAGAAGAACTACCACCGCCCACAGTCATCATCTTTATCGCATTTTCACCGATTACTGCTATTTTCTTCGTTTTATTCAAATCGATAGGCAATACGTTACCGTTGTTCTGCAACAATACAATGCCTTCTTCTCCAATCTGACGTCCGGCTTGTCCGTGCTCGGGAGAACCTAAAGAGCCGAACGGTTTGTGCGGATCCATTGAAGTACGGAATATCAGACGAAGGACATTGCTAACCTTTTCGTCCAGTTCCTTTGTTCCTACTTTACCCTCTTTTATCAGTTTCAGGTAAGGGAAAGCAAGATAGTAATTATCATACGCATTTCTCGTTCCGGCAGACAGTCCGTTCGTCCAGGAACCAAATTCCAAGTCCATGCCGTTGTGAATAGCCTGTTCGGTGTTGTGCACACCACCCCAGTCGGACACTACAACACCATCAAAGCCCCATTCATCACGAAGAATATCTTTAAGCAGACGCTTGTTGTGACAAGCGTGCTGTCCCTGATAAAGATTATAAGAGCCCATAATCGACCATGTTCCACCTTCCTGAACAGCCGCTTTAAAAGCAGGCAGGTATATTTCATAAAGAGCACGATCACTCAATTGCACATTGGTGGTATGACGGTTGAACTCCTGATTGTTCAATGCATAATGCTTCACACAGGCAGCTACCCCATTCTCTTGTACACCTTTAATGTAAGGAACCACCATAGTTGCGGACAGATACGGGTCTTCTCCCATATACTCGAAGTTACGTCCGTTCAAGGGAGTACGGTAGATATTCACACCGGGACCCAACAAGATGTCTTTCTTGCGATAACGCGCCTCTTCACCGATACTTTTCCCATAAAGATGCGACATTTCGGGGTTCCATGTAGCAGCAAGACACGTCAGTGCCGGATAGGCAATACAGGAGTCGTTTGTCCATCCCGCCTGATCCCATTCATCCCACAACACTTCCGGACGGATACCGTGAGGACCGTCGGTAGCCCATACTTCGGGGATTCCGAGGCGAGGAACGCCTGCCGAACTAAATTTAGACTGTGCATGAATCATCTTCACCTTTTCTTCAAGGGTCATCCGGTTCAATGCATCTTTCACTCGCTCTTCGATAGGCTTACCAGTATCCAGATACACGGGCTTCTGCGCAAAGGCAGGAAACGCAGTCATCACAGACAAGCCAAGTAACATTGCTTTGAGTTTCATGTTTATTGATGATATAAGAAATGAATTAATACTTTATGCGAATCAGTAGTTGAAATCACTAGCTGATTCAGTTAGTTAAATTGTTATT
>ERZ835109.2399-NODE-2399-length-12050-cov-2.999333_pt1 | contig 12050 bp, 10 predicted proteins | sample MGYA00519946_ERZ835109 | MGnify/ENA primary metagenome ERZ835109 (study PRJEB31850, sample SAMEA3708771) | human gut metagenome | biome: human gut; feature: human-associated habitat; material: faeces | place: China | collected 2014 ...
TATTTTGTGTATGTGAATCATACACAACCATTTGCAGATACTTTTATACCAAGTAATCCAATATATCCTAAAAGGAATTTTTTTATAGTTAATCCAGAGAATGTATCTATGAAATTTATAGGGAATTTTGTACAAATGCTTGGAGCAATCCCAATTCCGGGTAATAAGGAAGCAATGAAAAATTTTTTGAATGTGATAGAAGAAAATATACGAAAAAAACATAGTATAACAATATATCCTGAAGCTCATATTTGGCCATATTATACTAAGATAAGACCTTTTAAAGATGTTTCTTTTAAATATCCAATACAATTGGATACACCAGTATTTTGTATGACAAATACATATCAGAAATATGGGAAAAGTCAGGATAAGATACAAATAGTAACATATATTGATGGTCCTTTTTTTGCTAATGAAGATCTCAATAAGAAAGAACAACAAAAAGAATTAAGAGATAGAGTTTATAATTGTATGGTTGAAAGAAGTAAAAATAGTAATGTAGAATTTATTAAATATATTAAAAATGACAATTTGAATAAGAAAATTTAAAAAGTACAAGATCAATATACGGAAATAGTTAAATATTATGTGGAAAATATCATTAAATAATTATATTTGGTATTTTAAAAATTTTTACACCATTTTAACTTTACATAAGTTGACAAAATTATATTTTTGTGTTATCATTTTTATATGTTACTAAATAATTTTTTAAATTATAGGAGGAAAAATATGGCTAAAGTTAGCGAAATTTTGAAAAAAAGACGGCAGAAAAAATTAGAAATCGAGATGTTTGAAAAGGCTGGCTGGATTAAAGTAGATCCAACTGAAAAAGCTTTCGTTGATCGTGTAATTCAATCAGTATTTTATACTAGAGAAGCAGAAAATTTTGAGAGGTTTGTGCAGTATATGCGCAAAATGGCGGAGGAATTAAAAGGACATCAGGAAGATTTAAAACCTTTTTGGAGACCTACTTTTAGTTGGAATAACATGAAAAGAGTGTTTTTTCGGGATGCTCCATATAGTCGACCACATTCTTTGGAATGGTGGAAAGAGTATATGGAAAGATTTAATACTGGTGAATATGTTCATCAGGTAAAACTTGGTAATGAAGTTCAGTATAAACTTGTTATGATTTGGCTAGTAAATCATTGGATGCATGAACGGGATTTGCCAGCAGTAGATGCTTTAAAAATGTTGTATGGTGGTTCAGAACCTTATGGAGAGAAACCTAAATTGGAAGAGAGTATAGCTTTAGGAAAGGAAAACTTTGAAGCTATTATGTTAGATGCAAGTACAGGCGATGGACTGTATTTTGTTAATGAGGTTCCTGGAAAAAATGTTAGAGATACATGTATTATCATTCCGGCAGGTGAATTAGAATTTTACGAATTACCAAAAACTATTTGGTTAGCTAAACCATGGATTATTGTGGAAGAATAAGATTATCAGGAGGAAAAACTTCATGGAAAAAGTATTTAATGCAGAAACTTTAACAGTTAAAGGTTGGGAAGGTTTTACTACCCAACAGATAGGAGATGCTTTAGAAAAAGCTATTGCCGAAAAGGAAAAGATGGGGTTTAGAGTGAAAAAGATTGTTTGTGGAAATGCAATTATAGACCTTCCTAGTACAAGAGGCAAAGTGACAGAGGCCTATTTATGGCCTAAACTGCTTGAGCGCTTTAGCGGAAATCCAGCAGAAAAACACTTGATTACTGTGGAGGAATCCTTATAAGAAAGTAAAAAAGACAGAAAATTTTTAATAAAAGTTTCTGTCTTTTTTACGTCGTATAGGAAATATAAAGGTGATGTTTATGTAATAATGGAACATTACAGAGTAAAATGAATTAATATTAATGTTTGATTATATATAAAAGTCTTTTGGTGGTGACTTTATTATTAGAAAATTATTTGTGTTTATAGGCGTAAACTTAATGGCAGAGCAATGAAGCATTAATCTTTTAAAATCAAAATTACCATATAATGAATCTCCTATAAGTGGATGACCAATATGAGAAAAATGTACACGAATTTGATGAGTTCTGCCAGTAATTAGATTACATTTAACAATACTACAATTAGAATCTATAGAATAGTCTAAAACTTCATATTTTGTTATAGAAGGTTTACCAGTTTCAAAGTCAATACATCTTTCTATTATACTATTGTTTTTTCTAGCTATGGGTAAATCAATAGTACCAGTATTTTCATCAAGTTTGCCGTGAACTATTGCTAAATAAGTTTTAGAAAATGTGTTATTTTGCATTTGAAGTGAAAGATATTCGTGTGAATATGCACATTTTGCAAATACGACAATGCCAGAAGTTCCTATATCTAATCTGTTCACAGGACGTATTTTTTTGTGTAATCCAATAGTGTCAAAATAAAATTTAATCCCATTTGAAAGTGAATTTTCGTAATGTTGCATTGATGGGTGTACTGGTATCCCAGAAGGCTTATTTACTATTAAAATCCATTCATCTTCGTACAAAATATCTAAATCCATGGGAGTTGGTACAATGTTTGAATTATCTTCCCAATAGTTAAAATCTATATTTATAAAGTCTCCTAATTCTAAGTTTTTTCGTGTATCACAAAGTAATTCATTACAGGTAATAAGTTTTTCATTTATAATTTGTTGACGTAATCTGTTTGATATTTTTAGTTTTGATTGTAATATTTGGTTAATTGTTAAACCAATATCTTCTTTTTTTGCAATATATTTTAATTCCATAAATAACTCCATAATTTAATTTGATAGTATTATATAATTTTTTTTTGTAAAAATCAACTTAAAAAAGCATTGATATATTTGACATTTTGTAGTAAAATATTTGATATAAAAAACGAAAGGAAGATTAAATATGAAAATTACTTATAAAGGAAAAGAGCTAGAAGTACAAGAACCAATAAAAATAGAAGAATTATTAAAAAAAGAAATAGATAATAGTAAATACAAAGTAGTAGGCTGTATATTTAATAATGAATATCAAAATTTAGAATATGAAATAAAAAATGATGGAAAGGTAGATTTAATAGATACTTTTTCAAAAGAGGGAATGAAGATTTATGTTAGAACATTAGTATATATAATGGGAAAAGCTTTTGAAAAAATATATCCAAGTGAAAAGCTAACTGTAGAATATCAATTAGGAAATGCAATGTTTTGTACAATTGACAATATGAAAATAACAGAAGAATTTATTGAGAAAATGACTGAAGAAATAAAAAAAGTAATAATGACAAGAGAAGAGGCAAAAGAATTTTATGAAAAAACAAATGCATCTAAAGGAAGATTACAATATGATTTAACAGATAATGAAGAAATTTATATGTATTATTGTGAGGATTATTATAATTATTGTTATGGTACAATGGCAAATAGAACAGGAGTATTAGAAAATTTTGAAATAATAAAATATTATGATGGATTTTTATTAAGATATCCGACTACAAAAAATCCATCTGAAATACCAGAATTTAAACCAACTAAAAAATTGTCATGGGCATTAGAAGAATATGAGCGTATACACAAAATACTAGAAACAAATACTGTATATAAATTGAACAAAGCAATAAATAGTGGAAGAATAAAAGACGTAATTATGCTTGCAGAGGCATTACATGAAAAGAAAATAGCAAATATTGCAGATGATATAGCAAAAAGAAAAAATGTTAAAATGGTTTTAATAGCAGGTCCATCATCATCAGGAAAAACTACATTTGCACAAAGGTTGGGAATTCAATTAAGATTGAATGGAATTAAACCAGTAACTATTTCAGTTGACAATTACTTTGTAGAGAGAAGTGATACTCCAAAAGATGAAAATGGAGAATATGATTTTGAGTCAATAGAAGCTATAGATTTGAAATTATTTAATGAACATTTAGTAAAACTTTTAAATGGTGAAGAAATAGAAATGCCAAGATTTGATTTTCATGAAGGTACTAAAAAATATAAAGGTGATATGTTAAAATTAAATTCAGATGAGATCCTTGTAATAGAAGGTATACATTGTTTGAATGATAAATTGACAAGTCAAATATCAAAAGATGAAAAATATAAAGTTTATATAAGTGCTTTAACAGTTTTGAATATGGATAGATACAATAGAATATCAACAACAGATACACGTTTAGTTAGAAGAATTGTAAGAGATTATCAATTTAGAGGGTATTCAGCAAAACATACTTTAGATACTTGGGCAAGTGTTAATAGAGGAGAAGAAAAGAATATTTTTCCATATCAAGAAGATGCAAATAAAATATTTAATACATCATTGATTTATGAGTTAAGTGCATTAAAAGATATAGCTAAACCATTACTTGAAGAGATTACACAAGATGAAAAAGAGTATGCAGAAGCTCAAAGATTGTTAAATATTTTGAAATATTTTGAATCTATACCTAATGAAGAAGTTCCTACTAATTCATTGTTAAAAGAGTTTTTGGGTGGCGGAAATTTCAAATATTAGATTGACAATATACATAAAAAAATGTATAATATTTATAGTTTAAAAATTAAAGAAAAGGAAAGTTGATAATATGTTAGCAAAATATTGGAAAAAAATAGGATTACTAATATTAATAATTGCTTGTGTATTTAATGTGATGGGAAAACTAGTAAATAAGGTATCATTAAATAAAGAATTGGTATCATCAGCAATGTATGTAGTGCAAAATCAAAAAAATGAAATTTTAAAGAATAAAACAACAAATACAAATAATAAATAAAAATAATATTAAAATACTTGAAAAAAAAAATAAAATATGATATTATTAAAAACAGTCATGTTTAAACTATGAAAAAAGAGGTGAATTAAGAATGAAAGAAGGAATACATCCAAATTACAATAAACAAACAACAATTACATGTGCTTGTGGTAATGTTTTAGAAGTTGGTTCAACAAAAAAAGATATAAAAGTAGATGTTTGTTCAAAATGTCATCCATTCTGGACAGGAAATCTAAGACAAGAAACAGCAGGTGGAAGAGCAGACAAATTTAAGAAAAAATATGGTCTTGCATAATTTAAAAATAGTTAAAATAAAAAGTAGTAAAAAAGTGGGGAAAAGTATCACTGTAGAGGTGAGAATATCCTCGCTTTTTTTATAGTTAATTATTGATTTTTTTAGTCAAATATAGTAGAATAATCAGAGAAAAAATAGAAGCCGAAAGGATTGAATTTGTAAAAATGAACGAAGAAAAAGAAATACAAAAACAAAAAGAATATATAGAGAAAGTAAAGAAATTAAATAAAGAAAAAAATTTAAAATATGCAATATTAACAATGGGATGCCAATTAAATGAAAATGATTCAGAAAAAATTTCAGGAATGATTGAACAAATGGGATATACAAAAACTGAAAATCCTAAAGAAGCTGATTTAAATTTATTTAATACATGTTGTGTAAGAGAAAATGCAGAAGATAAGTTGTTTGGTAAATTGGGAGAATTAAAAAAAGTAAAAGAGGAAAATGGGACAATTATAGCAATAGGTGGTTGTATGATGCAAGAAAAACATATAACTAATAAAATAAAGGAAAGTTATCCTTTTGTAGATATATTATTTGGAACACATACAATTCATAAATTCCCAGAGGATTTGTATAATGTGTTAGAAACTAAACAAAAACAAGAAGACATATTAGATATTGATGGTAAAATATATGAAGGTTTACCAATAAAAAGAGAAAATAATTTAAAAGCGTCTGTAACAATAATGAATGGGTGCAATAATTTTTGCAGTTATTGTATAGTTCCTTATGTTAGAGGAAGGGAAAGAAGCAGACATCCAAAAGATATTTTACAAGAAGTTGAACAACTAGCTAAAGAAGATTATAAGGAGATAACTCTATTGGGACAAAATGTTAATTCATATTTGAGAGCAGAAAAATGGAGAGAAAAGGGCTTGGAATATAATGGGGTAAATTCATTTGCAACATTATTGAGAGAAATAAATAAAATAGATGGAATAGAGAGAATTCGTTTTATATCACCTCATCCAAAGGATTTTACAGATGATGTGATAGATGCAATTGCAGATTGTGAAAAAGTGTGTAAGTTAGTGCATTTGCCATTACAGTCTGGTAGTACAAATGTGTTGAAAGTAATGAATAGAAGGTATACTAAGGAACAGTATTTGGAATTAGTTGAAAAAATGAAGACAAAAATTCCAAATTTGACATTGTCAACAGATATAATAGTTGGTTTTCCTGGTGAGACTGAGAAAGATTTTGAAGATACTTTGGATGTTGTTAGTAAAGTGAATTATGAACAGGTTTATATGTTTATTTATTCTCGAAGAGTTGGAACTCCAGGTGATAAAATGGAAAATCAAATTCCAGATGAGGTAAAACATGAAAGATTTGATAGGTTGAAAGAACTTGTTGAGTCACAGATTGCTGAGAAGAATAAGAAATATGTTGATACTGTTCAGTATGTATTGGTTGAGGGCAAAAGTAAGAATAATGCTGATATGTTGACTGGTAGAACTGATAGTAATAAGGTTGTTGTTTTTGAGGGTGATGATAGTTATGTTGGAAAGTTGTTACCGGTTAGGGTTGTTTCTGAGCATTTGTGGTACCTTAAAGGGGTAGTTGAAAAATAATTACAATTTTGGCTGCGTTAAATTTCATTTAAAATGCGGTTACATACATATTTAAAATAATATGGGAGGATGAGAAATATGGCAGAGTTTTCGCCTATGATGCAAAGGTATCTTGAAACAAAAGAACAATATAAGGATTGCATATTATTTTATCGTTTGGGTGATTTTTATGAGATGTTTTTTGATGATGCAATTATAGCTGCTAGAGAATTAGAAATAACATTGACTGGAAAAGATTGTGGACAAGAGGAAAGAGCTCCAATGGCAGGTGTACCACACCATGCTGCTGAAATGTATATTTCTAGGTTGATTGCAAAAGGATATAAAGTGGCTATATGTGAACAGTTAGAAGATCCTAAAACAGCTAAGGGAATAGTAAAAAGAGGTGTAATAAAAGTTGTAACACCTGGAACGATTATAGATAGTAATATGCTTGAAGAGAGAAAAAATAATTATATTATGTCTATATATAAAACTGGAATATATTTTGGTATAAGTGTTTGTGATATATCTACAGGTGAATTTTATTCAGCTGAAATAAAAGATCAACAAAATTTTCCACTTTTATTAGATGAATTGGCAAGATATAATCCATCTGAATTAGTAATAAATAGTATGATGGCTGATTGCCAAGAAGAAATATCAAAAATTAAAGAACGTTTTGATTGTTATATAACACGTTTTCAAGATAAATTTTTTGATAGTAAAATAGATACTTTGAATTTGAGATTTAATATAGTTGATACAAGTAATAGAACAATAGAGAATTTAAAAGATAAAACATTGGCAATTCCACCAATAAATGCATTACTTGCATATATTGAGCAAACTCAGATGACTACATTAGATCATTTGAATAAAATAACAATTTATCAGATTTCGAAATATATGTCTTTAGATATAAATGCACGTAGAAATTTAGAAATTACTGAAAAAATGCGTGACAAGTCAAAAAAAGGAACATTATTATGGGTATTAGATAAAACTTCGACATCAATGGGAGGAAGAATGTTAAGAAGGTGGTTAAATGACCCATTAATTGATACTTTAGAAATAAATAATAGATTAAATGCAGTAAAAATTTTAAAAAATGATATGATTTTGCGTGGAGATATAACAGAAAATTTGAAAAAAGTATATGATATAGAACGTTTAGCAGGAAAGATGGCTTATGGGAATGCAAATGCACGTGATATGATAACATTAAAAAATTCTTTGGAAAAGTTACCTGATTTGAAGCAAGTATTATCAAATATAAAAGAAAGCATAATGTTAGAGGAAATATATCAAAATATTGATGAATTAAAAGATATACATGACTTGATAGAAAAAGCAATTGTAGATGATCCTCCTATGACAATAAAAGATGGGGGAATAATAAAGATTGGCTATGATGAAGAAATAGATAAATTAAAAACAGCAACAACAGAAGGAAAAAATTGGATAGTTAATTTAGAGGCCGAAGAGCGTGAAAAGACAGGTATTAAAAACTTAAAAGTTGGATTTAATAAGGTATTTGGATATTTTATAGAAGTTACAAAATCATATTTATCACAAGTTCCAGATAGATATATAAGAAAACAGACTTTGACAAATGCTGAAAGATATATAACAGAAGATTTGAAAAGTTTAGAAAATCAAATTTTAGGAGCAGAAGAAAAAGTTGTAAATTTGGAATATAATGCTTTTATAGAGATAAGGGAAGAAATTGCAAAAAATATAAAAAGATTACAATCAACAGCAATGGCAGTATCTGAATTAGATGTATTAACATCATTTGCACAAGTTGCAGAGGACTTAAATTATTGTATGCCTCAAGTTGATAATTCTGGAATTATTGATATAAAAGCAGGTAGACATCCTGTTATAGAAAAAATGTTGGGAGCTGGTTCTTTTGTAGATAATGATACATATTTGGACAAAGATGAAAATAGATTATCTATAATAACTGGACCTAATATGGCGGGTAAATCTACATATATGAGGCAAGTAGCTTTGATTACACTTATGGCACAAGTAGGAAGTTTTGTTCCAGCAAGTGAAGCACATATAGGTGTTGTTGACAAGATTTTTACAAGAGTGGGTGCTTCTGATGATTTAAGTATGGGGCAAAGTACTTTTATGGTAGAAATGATGGAAGTTGCTACAATATTGAAAGAAGCTACATCTAATAGTTTGGTCATATTAGATGAAATAGGTAGAGGGACATCAACTTATGATGGATTATCTATTGCATGGGCTGTTGCAGAATATATTGCTGATAAGGAAAAATGTGGAGCAAAAACTTTATTTGCAACACATTATCATGAACTAACAGAATTAGAAAATCAATCTGATGGAATAAAAAATTATTCAATAGCAGTTAAGGAAAAAGGTGAGGACATTATATTCTTAAGAAAAATAGTTAGAGGTGGAACAGATGAAAGTTATGGTATACATGTTGCAAGACTAGCAGGTGTACCAAAAGTTGTAACACAAAAGGCTAATGAATTTTTAAGAAATATAGAAAAGAAAAATGTTTTAACTGGTAAAAAAGCAGAAAAAGAGGATAAGAAAAAAGTGGAAGGTCAGTTTGACATGTATAATTATAAATTAGCAGAAATTGCACATGAGTTAGATAAAGTTAATTTAAATGAATTAACTCCAATAGATGCGTTAAATACATTGGTGAAAATCAAGGAAAAAATGAAATAAAATTTGGAAGGATGTAATTAAATTATGTATGAAAGAAGTGCAATTGTATTAGAAAAATACTTAAACAAAGTTTTTGGACAAGATAAACAATCAGATATAAGAATCAGTTATGAAACATTTAAAAGTGTTTTAGAGGAGATGGAAAAATATCAGGTAATTACTGAAGAAGAAGAAAAAATAATAAGTGAATTCGATGAAATTGCAAATAAAATGCAAACTATTCAAAAAAATCAAGAAGACATAAGTAATGATACTATAAAAAGAGAAGATTTTAGGATAAAGTTATTTAATGATTTTGATCAGGCACCAGCTACAATTGAAAAAAAGTTATTGAGAATTGAAAAGCTAGAAGAAAGTGCTGTGGAAGAGCAAAGAAGTTTAAGAGAAGAATATATACAATTATTACATGAATTTACAGAAAAACAAGGGGAGAGAAATAAATGTAATAAATTAAAGAGAACGTCTGAAGCAAATCATATAAGAATATTAAATGATACAATAGAAATATTAGGTTCTATTGATGTTGCAAATGTGAAAAAAGTAAAAGAGTTTATTTCTGCAGATAATGAAGAATTGAATAAATCATTAAATACAATAATGTTAGAAAATGGAAAAAATGAAAGAGTAAAATTTGATAAAAATGTTATCCAAAAAGCTGTAGAAGTCAGAATTAAAATGGCAAAAAAAGAAGCTGAATGTTATGTGCTATCTTATGAAAGATTGAAGAAATTGATGTCAGAGATAGATAGTGAAGAGTTAAATTTATCTAAATACCAAAAAACATTAAAAGATATAACATCAAAATTAGATTTTATAGATGCAGAAAGAGAATATTTGGTGAGCTTTTTAGATAATGAAAGAATTACAGCTATAAGTGGTGAAAAAGCACATAAAGTTATGATGGATCAAGCTTGTAAAGATTTTGATAGTGATATGGTGCAAATTCATAATTTGTATAATTTGTTATTGAGAGAAATATCAGGAAAATCAACTAAGAAAGCATATAAGGAATTTTATAATGGAACATATTTATTAGGAATAGAAGAAACAGAAAAATCATTTAATCAAGAAGTTAATACTATAAAATCTAAATCTGGTGTAGGAGCTATTATAAATACAAATTATTGGAGAATTGAAGGTATAAAAAATATTTATGAGGTATTTAATGAAAAAGTAGAGGAACAATATGGAAGAGATTTAGCAGAATTTATGCCTCAACCAGAAATAGAGGAAGTAGTGGAAGAAGAGAATTTACACGAAAATGATGGCATATATGAAGAAGATGATGATGACGAAGAATGGTTTATAAGTAATAAAGAATTATATGGAGATTTTGAAGATGAAGAGCAAGATGATGAAATAGAAGATAATGAAGAAGATGTTGAGGATGATGATTTTGCTGAAGAAGACGAATATGGCGATTTTGAGGATGAAGAAGATGATGATTTTGAGGATGACGAAGATGATGAGGAATATGAGGAAAGTGATTATGATGATAATGATTATCAAGATGAACAATATGAAGAAGATGATTATGAAAATGAATATGATGATGAACAAGAGGATAATGGTGAATATATAGATGAAGATGAAAATAATGCTGATGATGAAGAGGATGAGGAAAAGGAAAGAGAAGAAATAAGAAAATATATAAAAGGAAAAACTAAAAAGACGACAAGAAAAAATAAAAAGGAATCAAAAGAGGAAAAAGAAAGTATATTTGGAAAATTCTTTCAAAAGGGAAAAATTTAGGGTTTGAGTTTTCTAAGTGGAGATTTAAGGTGAAATTTTAGTATTTAGATTTGAAAAAATTTCCAGAAAATGATATTTAAAGTTTGGAAAGGAGATATAATGTCATATATTGAATTTAAAGATGTTGTAAAACAATATCAAATGGGAGAAGTAACAATTACGGCATTGGATAAGACTAATTTTTCAATAGAAAAAGGAGAGCTAGTTGTAATAGTAGGACCAAGTGGGGCTGGAAAAACAACAGCTCTTAATATTTTAGGTGGAATGGATACAGCAACATCAGGAGCTGTAAAAATAGATGGAAAAGATATAAGTAATTTAAAACCAAAGGAATTAACAAAATATAGAAGAGATGATATTGGGTTTGTATTTCAGTTTTATAATTTGGTTCAAAATTTAACAACTTTAGAAAATGTTGAATTAGCAACTCAAATATGTAAAGATTCACTTGACCCAAAAACAATATTAAAAAAAGTTGGTTTGGAAGAAAGAATGAAAAATTTCCCATCGCAACTTTCAGGTGGAGAACAGCAAAGGGTTGCAATAGCAAGAGCAATAGCAAAAAATCCTAAAATATTATTATGTGATGAACCAACAGGTGCTTTAGATTATAATACAGGAAAACAAATTTTACAGTTATTGCAGGATACAGCTAGAAAAGAAAAAATGACTGTAATAATAATAACTCATAATGCAGCGTTGGCACCTATGGCCGATAAAGTAATTAGCTTTAAGAATGGAAAAGTACAAGATATAAAATTAAATGACAGACCATTGCCAATTTCGGAAATAGAATGGTAAAAAACAATTTTTAACTTGAAATAAGGAGTGAGATTAAGTATGGTTAAAGCACTTCGCAAAGATGCATTTAAAGAAATTATAAATACTAGAAAAAGATTTTTATCTATATTATTAATAGTATTGTTAGGTGTAGGATTTTTTGCAGGAATAAGGGCAGTGAGCCCAGATATGAAAAAAACGGCAGATATGTA
>ERZ835109.2403-NODE-2403-length-12021-cov-3.505599_pt1 | contig 12021 bp, 10 predicted proteins | sample MGYA00519946_ERZ835109 | MGnify/ENA primary metagenome ERZ835109 (study PRJEB31850, sample SAMEA3708771) | human gut metagenome | biome: human gut; feature: human-associated habitat; material: faeces | place: China | collected 2014 ...
AAACCACATATGGATCAGAATGTGCGCTTACTTCATTGGCTGTGGATGAGCCTTTGGAATATGCAAGATTATATCTTGAGGGCAATTTACAGATGTGGGTGGATGCAGAAGATTCATTAGAACTTTATTAAGTGAAAGAGGGATAGTGTTCATTAAGAGTGCTATCCCTCTTTAAAGAATGTGCGAAATGCAATAATTACATATTTTCTATGGATTAACAGAGCGCCTAAAAATAATCCATGTACTTATGAAGTAACAAATCAATAAAATTGCCAAAATCCCCATTGTTGCCCCTATTTGTAACATCAATGTACTAAACCCAATATAGGCTGAAATTTCTGCTGATATGGTTTGGATAAAGTAAGCTATTACAACAGCAGCTACAATGATTGCTGTGATAATTGGAAGCCCAAACCAAACACTTAATTGTTGCAAGATAAGTTTTCCGATATGCTTTTCTTCCACCCCCAATTTTCGGAGTACAGAGAAACGATACTTATATTGTCCTGCGTCTAAGAGTTGTTGCAAAGAAAGTACGGTAAGACATATAACCATCAGTACGACAGCACCATAAATCATTGCAGTCTGTAAAATAAAGTTATTTGCTATGGAACTATTGATTTGCAGTGTGCTAAAACGCACGCCATAAATAGCCCCGGTTTCTGCCTGCTCGGGATATTTCTCTGTAAAAAGTTTTTCCAGTTTCCTTGCATTTTCATAGGAGATATTTTCCGTTGTTGTAATATATCGGTTTTTTATTACTGGCAACAGCTTTTCACAAATATTGTCTGGAAGTACATACAATACATTTGTATAGGAATTGTACGCTGTTTCTCCAATCGGATCCTCATAATAGGACTGCCCGGAAAGAGTCAATTCTCCTGCGTCTGTCATAATGCTGGTGTGTTCTTTCAAAAAGTTATCCCGTTCTTCCTCGGTGGCGATTGCTTTCCATTGTGTTGTAAATTCATCTTCCTCCAGAGAAATCTGTTCGTAACCCAGCATTTCCCGTATAGTGTTATAATCACTCAAAGAAATTGCCACAATCGGAAAATCATATTTCTGTCTGTTGTGAAAATCATCTTTCTCTGACAGATATAGATTGAACGTGCAATCATAAACTGTATCTATTTTGTGTTCTGTCAGAAACTCAGTAATGATTTCATAACTGTCTTGCGGCAGATTTTCTTCTTCATATACGTTATTATATCTTGAATATACCTGCACATCATACATAGAGCGCATATCCAAATAACCTGAAGCCCAGCCCGTCAAAATAGGGGCGGCAATAAACATGAAGATTGCAAGGACAAGGGTTATACAAATCAGCGTCATTGTTTTGCTGGTTGTATTTAGTTTTGATATAATTTGCCCGAAAAAGAACAGGTTTTCTCCCTTGTATCTATGTTCCGGCGATTTTACTTTCCATGCTACAATCAAGCTGCTGGCAAGATAAATCAATGCACAAATAAAGAAGAGTAAATCAATCAATACAAATACCAGATATTGATTCAGTATTCCACCATGTAAAGGCAAATAGTATTGATTGGTAAGAGCAGGTACGCTTGCTGCTAAAAAGGCGTGCAATACAGAACAAATAAGCAGCCCATCAATCAACTTTTGAAAAGCAATTTTTTTCTTTTTCAACATCCATAATGCCGCCCAACCTAATGTAACAACAGGGAGCAAAATATTTCCCCAATACATGATTTTCACCGGGAAAACAAAGCGGGAGTCATAATAAAATCGGACATTTTGTATTCCTGAAAACAATTCCCATAAAGTAAACATTAAAAATAGAATTACTACGACAGGAATGAATCGGCTCTTTTTCAATTCTGGCTCATTTTCTTTCTCTGCGGAAAGCATATCAATAATTTTTGTTTTCTGAATGGTACGGGTATTGAAAATTCCTACCACAAAAAAACTTGCCACAAAAAATACCACTGTCAACAAAACGGTATCCGGGAATAATGTCCATGAGATTTCATAAGGCTTTCCATAAGCAGTAAGGAGCATTGCGGTAATGAATTGAGAGCAAAATAAACCGCAAAAAATACCAATCAAAATGGAAAACATACCCATAATCAGTGTTTCTGCAAAGAAAATCCTGCCAATGGTTTTTTGTTCCATTCCCATAATGGACTGGACAGCAAACTCTTTTTGCTTTCGTCTTAGCATATAATGATTGACGAACCGTATCAAAAATAACAACAGCAATGTTATCATGCAGATTGCAATTTTCATTCCGTTACTTAACAGAGTAAAATCATACTCGCTGCCTATATCCGGGCTATAATAACTACTGGAAATAGACAAGAACGCATAAAACAAGGTAACACAGATTGTCATTGTGACAATGTAGACCAGATAGTCTTTTACAGACTGTTTTGCATTTCTGAAAACAAGTTTAGCATACATGGCTCTGTCCCCCTCCGATCATGGTAAGGACATTCAGAATTTTATCAAAAAAATCACTTCTGCTGTCGTTGCCCTTGCGCAGTTCCATAAAGATTTCTCCGTCTTTCAAAAAAAGAATACGGCTGGCATAGCTGGCGGTAAAAGCGTCATGAGTTACCATAAGAATTGTCGCCCTAAGCTGTTCATTGATACTTTGAATGGTAGACAGCAGCATTTGTGAGGAATGGCTGTCTAATGCTCCTGTTGGCTCATCTGCCAATAAGAGTTTCGGATTGTTGATAATTGCTCTTGCACAGGCACAACGCTGTTTTTGACCGCCCGATACCTGATAAGGATATTTGTTTAGAATATCGCTGATATTCAGCTTTCCGGCTATATCCAAAATGCGGGGTTCTACACTCCCGGCAGGGACTTTATTGATTGCTAATGCCAGTGCAATGTTTTCTGAAATTGTCAATGTATCCAGCAAATTGAAGTCTTGAAATACAAAACCTAAATTCTCTCTGCGAAAGCGGGCAAGGGATTTTGGGTTGATTTCCGTTATATCTGTTCCCTCTAAAAAAATATGCCCTGCACTTACGGTATCAATCGTAGAAATACAGTTGAGCAGCGTTGTCTTTCCAGAACCGGACGCACCCATAATTCCGAGAAATTCTCCGGCTTCCACAGAAAAACTAATATCTTTAATGGCTTTGGTAATATTCCCCTCATTGCCATAATATTTCTGGATATGCTCCAGCTTCAAAATTGTATTCATCGGATAAACCTCCTTAACTGTTCCATACCCATATTGTAAATGGAGTATATCATTTTTTGTATCAAGTTTTCTTACACAGTTCTTACAAAAATGTAAGAAGTGCAGAACCTATCAGCCCTGCACTCCGATAATAAAATCATTCATTTGAAAGATAAGTGAAATCGTTGTTCCTCTGTTTTCGGAATAAGCAGTAAGTCCTATTCCCAGTTGATCACATAGACGCTTGCAAAGATATAAGCCAATTCCAGTAGAATTTTTCCCGGTTCGCCCATTCTGACCTGTAAATCCTTTTTCAAAAATACGGGGTAAATCACTTTTAGGAATACCTATCCCATTATCGCTGATAGATAGCACAATCTTGTCATTCGTTTTTGTCGCCCCAAAGTGCAAAATAGGCTGCTCTGCATGGTATTTGATTGCATTACCGATAATCTGATTTAAGATGAACCGCACCCATTTTTCATCGGTGTAAACTTTTGTTTCTATATCGTCTATCTGAATCGTCATATTGCTTTGACGCAAAAGATACTTATTATCTGCGATTGCACTATGCACAACATCGCATAAATTGACTTCACGGACAGAATAGTCTTTTTCAGCGTGTTCACTCCGGGCATAGTAAAGTGCCTGTTCTGTATATTGGTTGATATTCTCTAACTCTGCCAATACCTCTCTGGAAAAGGGAGAACGGTTATTCTCACACAGCAGCTTCATGGCTGTAATTGGTGTTTTTACTTCGTGTATCCATTGTTCAATGTATTCTTTATATTCCCTGCGTTCCCTCTGTACTTCGCCAATCCGTTCCAACATAGATTTTTCAGCCATTTTCATAATCTGGTAAAAAACCTGTTCATCAGCCCTTTCCGGCACTTGCATGATTTCCGGCAATAAATATCGTTCTTCTAATTGCTCCGTCATATTGAGCAATTTATTCAGATATTTTTTTCGTGAGAAATAAAATGCCAGCAAAGATAAAACAAGGACAATCGACCAGACTGCAAGAATAAACAGGACTGTTTGGATAGGATTATCGCTTGCAATCAGGAACAAAGCAAGGGCAAGCATACCCAGCAGATTGATTAAAATAACGGGGAGTTGATTTTTCAAATATTGTTTTCCACTCATAATGTATATCCTTGCCTGTGTTTTGTTTTAATGAAATCTACAAGTCCGATTGCTGCCAGTTTGTCGCGAATACGGGTAATATTGACACTTAGGGCGTTATCATCAACATAAAGCTGATTGTCCCAAAGAAAATCCACAATATCATTTCTGGAACAGATTTTTCCAGCGTTCTTAAAAAGGTAGTAGAGGATTTTCAATTCATTCTTTGTCAATTCTGCTTTCTGTCCTTTGTACTCTATCATGCTACTCTCCAAATGCAGGGTAGCTTCTTTCCACATATAAATTTCTGTTTGAGGGGAACGGTAGGCTTTCTTTAACAATGCAGCAATTTTAGCAAGAAGAATAGCTGGATTATAAGGCTTTGTGATAAACGCATCTCCACCCAGCATAATGCTGTTAAGTTCGTCCATATCTGTATTGCTGCTTGTTACAAATACAATCGGAATATCTGAAAAGGTGCGAATTTGAGAGCATATTTCAAAACCGTTATTCCACGGAAGTTTTATATCCAGAATAACCAGATGTGGAGCAGCTTCTTTTAACTGCTCTATTGTTTGGGAAAAATCCGTAACTGCAAATACTTCATATCCATTCCCAGACAAAAGAGTTTTAAGCTGTGTTTGTATCGTAAAATCATCTTCAATGATTAGTATTTTTTCCTTCATAGAGATACCTCCCTGACACTTTATTATACTGTATCAGAGAGGTTTTCTCAATCCATATTGAAGAATAGTAACGGAATAATGGGCGGTTGTCTATCAAATTCTTGTGTGTTACTTTACCGCGCATGAGCATTATCACTTGTGCTGATAGTATCCAGATAATTCTTTTCTTTTCCATTTGCAGTCAGATACTCAGAGAAGGAATAAGGATATATATTCATGATGACAAAACGGCCGCCCAGTGTAGAAGCAATTTCGCTGCTGAGCATTTTGCTGATACATCATGTAGGATTTGCCGGTTCTTCTGATGCCGACAAAACAATAGTTTATATTTTATTCCAGAGGATAGTGTCTAACGATTATTGGGTTGTTTAGGTAAATATCCTTCTGATCAACCATGATCTGCTTTACCTGCAAGAAACAAATACTCATAAAAGTGTACTGCAAATGGAGTTGCAACAGCAAACTTTGAAGTTCAGACAGCAGATACAACAGCAGTTTCACCGAAAACCGGAGATAACGGTCAGGCAGCTTTGTGGATCACGCTTCTCATTCTTTCCTGTGGAGCATTGACCGCAGTTGGAATCAGAAAAAAGTAAGATAAGCAAAAAATTAAAGTGAAATGAACGACAATATGAGTTATAAGAAAAACCTATAGCAACCACAAGGAATCTTCTATAACCAGAACAATTGACAAACCATGACCACATAGTTATAATCACAAACATAAATTAATTCCTATAAAACATATCAAAAAGATAGGAAATAAAGAAGGGAGAAAATCATATGAAAACAAATACGATTGTAAAGAACAAAAAACAGATGTGCCGCTGTTGTATGTGCTGTATGGATGAATACGGTTTTATTTTCATATGATTTATGCACCTGAGTGTTTTGGAAAAAGAAGAAGCAGGCAGTTGTGATAAACATATGACAACGACCTGCTTCTTTCTTTATGTGCACACTCTTTAGAATTAACGTATGAAAGTGTATGAGAGAAAGATGCTTAAAAATAGAAATAGATAATTGCGAAACTCGTGAAAGAAGAATAGGAGGAGTTTCACAATTTTCTAAAAAGTAGAAAAATGAAGAGGAGAAAACATTATGAAACAGAGTTTAGTAAAAAAATTAATAGCAGGAATTCTTACAGGAGCATTAGCAATCAGTGTAACAGCGTGCGGTGGAAATAGCGCAGATACAAATAATGCATCCACAAATGCAGACGTCAGTGCAGAAACAGAGAATAGTGGAGATGTCACCGTGATCAATGCAGTGACCGGAGGTTCGCCAAAGCCTTACATTTCCGTGGAGGAAGATGGAAGTTATTCAGGATATGATATCGAAGTATTACAGGCAGTATTTGACCGGCTTCCACAGTACAGTCTGAATTTGCAGACCGCAGAATTTGATGCGATTTTCTCAGGACTTACCGCTGGTAATTATCAGATTGCTGTCAATAATTTCAGCTACAACGAGAAGAGAGCGGAAAGTTACTACTATTCTTTCCCATATGACGAGATCAAATATGTATTTGTTCAGAGAGCAGATGATGAACCACTCACTTCTTTACAGGATGCCGCTGACAGAGGTTACAAGATTGAGGCAGGTGCCGGAGTGAATGTCACGAATGCCATTGAAAAATGGAATGAAGAAAATCCGGAATCACAGATTGAGATTATTTACACAGAGGCAGATCTCTCGGTTGTATTTGAACATATTCAGGACGGAACAAGCGATTTCAGGGTAGATGACCTTCCAATTTACAACAGCTACATCGAAGAGTTTGGTTTTGACGGATTACAGAAAACAGAACTATCTGCTGATGAGACAGCAAAGTTTTCAACCGCACTGGATGCGTACTTCTTATTCCCGTTAAATGACGAGGGGGCAGCGCTTCGGGAGGATGTTAATAAGGTATTGAAAGAGTTACAGGAGGATGGCACATTAGGAGAACTTTCACAGAAATATTTCGGGGCAGATCAGGTTCCATCCGCAGATAAATTTGAAACACCGATCAACTAAGAAGAACGAAAAGCAGGAGGCAGAAAAATGGCAGAATTTGATTATGAAGTAGTAAATGGAAGAAAGATCAGAGTCCGTCCGGTAGAGACAGTTTCAGAGGTTGACGAGAACGGATATTTTCACAGACAGCCAAATCATTTTACAAAAGGATTCGGACCGGGCGAAAATCCGATAGAAAAAGGACGTTATCGTCTGGTCTGGGCAAAGCTGTGCCACTGGTCAAACCGCGCATCCATCGTGAGGGAGCTTCTAGGGTTAGAGGATGCCATCAGTGTCAATATGGTAGAACATGCGCCTCATGAGAAAAATCTCGGCTGGGAATTTGTATATGACGAGAACAACACAGATCCGGTTTTAAACATTCAGTTTTTGAGTGAGGCATATTACAAAGCAGATGATGATTATACCGGACGAACGACAGTTCCGGCACTGATCGACGTACAGACCGGAAAAGTAGTGAACAACGATTACAACAGACTGACCAACTATTTTGAGGTAAACTTCAGGGAATTTCATGGAGAGAATGCACCAGATCTTTATCCGGAAGAACTCAGGGAAGAAATTGATAAGTTAAATATATGGTTATTCCATAATGTAAATAATGGTGTATACACTGTTGATACCTCAGCTGCTACAGCGGAAAATAATATCTATTTATCTCTTAATAATACTAGAAGTGAATTAGGAGATGAGTATGCAGAACGTCAGACAATTCATCTGGGGCAACTGAAAGACGGTGCTTCCATAGGGGTAACAACAGAAACGAAACTCCAGAAAGGACGTACCGTTCAGATAACTACAGCAGAAACGGATACAGAATATTATAAAGATTCGGTAAAATATATTGTTCCTGATGCAGAGCATGTTATTGTACAGACCGATGATACAGGAAAATATTTGAAATTGGCTTACAGCAATGAGAACTATTATAAGGTCACATTGAATCTGTCCCATGCAAAAGTAGAAGGTGCAACTGTAACGCAAATTAAGCAAGGTGAAGATTATACTGCTACAATTATAGCAGACACAGGCTATACGCTTCCTGAAACAGCGCCTGATAGGACAACTTATTCTTCTTTCAGCGAAGATAAAAAATCTGCAAGTATTGAGATTAAAAATGTAGACGAAAATAAAACAGTATCTCTTGCGGCTATACCTAATAAATATACCGTAACATTTGATGGCAATGGCAGCACAGACGGCGCTATGGAAGTGCAGACAATGACCTATGATACATCTGATGCACTTTCTGAAAATAAATATACAAGGACAGGATATAATTTTGCCGGATGGTCTACGACAAAAGGGGAAACTTCTGAATATCCTGATAAGGTTTCTGTTAAGAACTTAACTGCGGAAAATAACGGCAATGTCACATTATATGCTGTATGGACAAAGAAGGAAACAATCCCTGCATTTGATTCCGGTGAAAATGCTGTTCAGAGCAGTAAATATGACGGAACAGGAAAAGCATATACTTTAACCAGCGAGCTTGAAGGATTTACAATCAGCTATAAGAAAGGCGAAGAAACAGTAGCAGCTCCTACGGCAGTCGGCACCTATGATGTAATTATTACGCGTGCCGAAGATGATACCTATGAGGCTTTCAGCCAGACAATTACAGGTGGTCTTGTAATTACGGCGGCAGATTACCCGGTATCTGTTGTTGCCGATAAAGAAACAATGAGAGGTGCAGGCACAGTTAAACTTACTGCAGACAGTACAGTTGATGAAATTAAAGTAACAGGTATTGTATGCAGTGATGACAGTATCAAACCTACAAAGAATGAAGATGGTACATATTCTGTATCTTTGCCTAATGCAACCAAAACATATATCTTTACGGCACAGATTGATGGGGATTTAAGCAACTACGGTGAAGGCACTGCTTCCTGCACAGTAAGCGTTTCTCGCAAGAAATCATCTTCCTCCTCTTCTGATACCTCCGCACCGACCTACGGCGTTAACACAGGCAAGACAGAGAACGGCAAGATTTCCGTTACCCCTGCAAAGGCAGAAGCGGGCGAGAAGGTAACAATCAAAGCAACACCTGACAGCGGCTATCAGCTGGATAAGGTAACTGTGAAGGATAAAGACAACAGCAACGTGAAGCTGACGAAGGTAAACGATAATGAATACACCTTCACAATGCCGAAGGGTAAGGTTTCCGTTGATGCGACATTCGTACAGAAGGATGCGGCAGATGCTAACCAGAACAGCGCGGCTGAAAAGAGCAAGGTAATCAAGCTGCAAATCGGCAGTCGCATTGTCAACGTGGATAATGAAGCAGTGATTTACGATACTGCACCCGTTATCCGCAATGACAGAACTCAGGTTCCTATCAGAATCGTTACAGAAACTCTGGGCGGCAAGGTTGATTGGAACGGCGCAACAAAAGAGGTTACACTGCACATTGACGGCAAGGAAATCAAGATGACAGTTGGCAAAACACTGGAGAAATACGGTGTTGCACCTGTGATTATTGATGGACGTACCTTCGTACCTGTTCGCTTTGTGGCAGACGAGCTTGGCGCAACCGTCGCTTGGGACGATGCAACAAAGACAGTGACAATCACGAAAATTGAAAAATAAATCGGAAAAAGAATAACCGAGGGCGTTCATCGGAAAACGGTGAGCGCCTTTCGTGTCATGGAATACGGGGAGGAGGATGCGCATGAAAGAAATGGGAAAGCGGCTCAAGGGGCTAAGAGAGAGCATGGGGCTGTCACAGATGAAAATGGCGGAGATTTTGGGATTGAAACAGCCCAGCATTAACCGCTATGAGCAGGGGACAGCAACACCAACGGTTGAAAATCTGAGAAAATATGCGGACTATTTTGACGTGTCTATGGATTACATTTTTGCTCGCACGGATAACCCCGAAGGGAAATTGTACGCACATCAGCCGAAGGCTCTGGCAGGGAATAAGGAAGTACAGCAGTTTATCGAACTGTGCTTTGACCCGGGCTCGCCGTACAATGAAAGGCTGAAGGAAACGATGCTTCGGATGCTGGAGGAAATGCAGGAGTGAGTTCCGGGGGCTACAGCTTAGGATGTGCTCAGATAGGATTGTTCTTAAAACCATCGGCTTTATTGGCAGATATTTATTTCAATTTATCGCAGTTTTTAAAATTTGTTGCAAAATTAGGGCTTCTGCTTCTTGTATAACGACCGGTATCATGATACATTTGATGTAGATTCGAATATATGGAAGAAAGAGATATAATAGAAATAAATAGAGGGAGAGAACAATGAAAATTTCAAAAAAAGATGCGTTGCTGTGGTTTTCCTTTTTTGCACAGTTGGACGAGGAGGAAGAACTGCTGCCGAAGCAGATGGAACTGGTTTACGCGACCTTTGCGCAGATTGAGGATGCCGTTGATGCGAGAAACGAAAAGCTGATGGCGGAAATCAAGGGGCTGAAATCCATTGGCGGCAGAACCTATTTTGTCGGTCCGGAGGAAAAATTTGCCAAGGGCTGCGGTTCCTGCATGACGGGGACAGGCTTGACTGCCATTCGTAAGACGAACAAATGCAACATCCAGTGCAAATTTTGCTATAACTACGGCGAGCTGGAGGACTGTATGCCCATCGGAGAGGGGCTTTGGGAAATTGGCGGCACGAAGTTTTACGAACGGGATTTAGACCTACTGCTTTCCATTCAGGAGAAGCCGACAGGGATTTCCTATGTTTACCTAGAGCCGTTTATGGAGATTGAAAAATACTACGGCATCATCCGAAAATTCCACGAAGCAGGGATTCATCAGCACATGTATACCAACGGCACACTGGCGACAGAGGAAAATCTGAAGGCATTAGGTGAGGCAGGTCTGGATGAGCTGCGGTTCAATCTGGGGGCAAGCAATGCTTCCGATAAGGTAATAGAAGCGATTGCGACAGCAAAGAAATATATCAGATATGTCGGGATTGAAACGCCCATGACACCCGAATATTTTGAAGCATTTATGCAGAAAAAGGATAAGATTCTGGCAACAGGCGTGGATTTCATGAACTGTGCAGAGCTGCATCTGAACAACAACAATATCTGGAATTACGAAGGAGAAAACATGTACGTCTATCGACAGGGGTATGTTTCTCCCATTTGGAGCAGAGAGCTGACCTTCAAGCTGATGAAGCTAGCGGACGAGGAAGGCTGGAATGTTGCGGTGCATGACTGCTCCAACCGTACGAAATTTGCCCGTGGGCTGAATCTGAAGGGCAAGGAAGGCGGTTGGTTCGGCGCAAGCAGCTACGGCTCTGAATTCAGCAGACCGCCCTTTGCGGCATTCCTGCCGATTTTGCAGGACGAGAATTTCCAATTTTTAGAGGAAGAGGAGCTGCCCGAAGGCTACAGACCGGGCGAATTGTTTTTCTAAAAAAGCAAATAAAAAAGCACTTGAATTCGTATTTTTGGGTACGGGTTTCAAGTGCTTATTTTGTATTTCTATTCAGCTGTTTTCCAGAGCAGAAGGGCATCCTCTACATAACATTCCACCTTCCCCTGATCGACCAGATAGGAAAGATAGGAACGAATCGTGCTGCCGATGAGGACATATTGGCTATAATCCATCGTTAATGCAAACCGTTCGAACACCTGCTTGAGAATCAGCTCAAAATGCAGCGGCTCTTTGCAGATTTCCAGAAGTGCATCCAGAATTTCCTGCATCTTTTTACGGTTTGCGTCTGCCAGAGGCTTGATGTCCTCTGTCGGCTCCGCATGCGCAGGGATGAACAGCCTGCCCTCCAGCTTTTCTATCATATTCAGCGTTTCAAGCTGTGCCGCAATATCATAGAAAAAGGAGACTCCTCATCATGCTTACCATCGGATGCCATCTTTCCTCATCCCGCGGCTACCTCGCCATGGGAAAAGAGGCTGTAAAAATAAACGCCAATACATTCCAGTTCTTCACCCGCAATCCCCGGGGCGGAAAGGCAAAGGATATCGATCCGGAAGATGTGGCCGCATTTCTTGCCTTCGCCAGAGAGCACGGAATCAGCCGTATTCTCGCCCATGCTCCCTACACCTTAAATGCC
>ERZ835109.2433-NODE-2433-length-11870-cov-5.005501_pt1 | contig 11870 bp, 7 predicted proteins | sample MGYA00519946_ERZ835109 | MGnify/ENA primary metagenome ERZ835109 (study PRJEB31850, sample SAMEA3708771) | human gut metagenome | biome: human gut; feature: human-associated habitat; material: faeces | place: China | collected 2014 ...
CGTCACCAAAAGACTTAAAATTTTCTTTTTCATTCTAATTCCTCCATAATATTTTTCTGGGTTGATATTTCTTTTTTACTCAGAACATAATTTTTCACGATTATTTTAACACAACCCACACACTTGTCAACAAGTTTGACACAAGCCGTCAAAAATCTGCACAAGCGGTAACAAAATAAATGAATAATGCTTGAATTTTGCTTTGATGTGTGTTATTATATATTAAGAAATCATGTATAAGAAAGGATTTTTACAGTATGAGAGTGGCATTGGTAGACGATAATAAAAACGATCTTGCACATCTTCATGAATATATTTCCGAACAAACCGCTCACAGCTGTCAGATAGATACGTTTTCAAGCGGAGAAAGCTTTTTGTCATGTTGGCAGATGGGAGCTTATGATCTGGTGGTGCTTGATATATTCATGGGGAAAATGACAGGGATAGAGGTGGCAGAAAAGCTTCGTGAAACAGACAAAAACGTGCATATCGCATTCGGCACTTCAAGCAACGAGTTTGCAAGCGAAAGCTACGACCTCAACGCCTGCTACTATCTTTGCAAGCCCTTTCAGGCTGACAAAGTAAAAGCCATGCTTGACCGGATCGGTTCTGATGAAATTGATCGTATGCGTTCCGTTAAGCTTCCCGACGGTCAGAATGTGATACTCAGAAATGTTATCTACATAGACTGTGCGTCACATATCGTGACTATCCATTGCACAGACGGCGAAAACATAGTTTCAAGAAATTCTTTCGCTGAGATCGAGAGCATTTTTTGCAGTCATTCATACTTTTACACCTCCACCAAAGGCGTCATCGTGAATTTCTATGAGATAGCCCAGCAAAAAAGTGACCTTTTCATAATGAGCGACGGCACACATATCCCCATAAGTCGCCGAAAATCCAGAGAAACACTAGACGCCTTCGCTCAGTTTCGTTTCAGTGATCTGCGAAAAGGCGGTGAGCAGTAATGCCTCCTTTGTACCGCCTTGTGGAAGTGGGCATATATTCCCTTCTGAATTTTCTGCCACTTATGGTGCTTGCCCTTTATCCCTTCCGGCATAGGCTTCGCTTTTCCAAAACAGCTACTGTGGGACTTGTTGTGGCTCTTTCACTGGTGCAGATCTTCTTAGGCTGGCAGGCGGCATTTTTCAGCACAAATGCAGGTCTGTTAAGTGCAGTCAGCACCCTGCTCTATGCGGCTTTTTACTTTTTCGCTGTGAAGGTCAAGGTCGGCAAAACAGGCTTCACACTGCTTCTGCTTTCAAATAACGCAAGCTTTATCGTCATTACCTCAAAATGTCTGGAGGGCATTCTGTTCCCGTCACTTGCCTATGAGTCATACCGCTGGTCGTTTTCCCTTTGCATGCTTATGACAGAAGCCGTGGTATGGGGACCGCTTTTTATCTACATGAAAAAGGTCTACACACCTGCGGTGGAAAGAGAGCCGTCAGGTCTGGAGTGGCGCTATCTTTGGCTTATCCCATTTACGTTCTATATAATATGGTATTATACGCTCTACGGCAACTCTGCGAAAAGCAGCTTAGAGCTTGCTCTGGAGCCAAAGAACACCATAGCCCTGTTCTTTATAAACGCAGGAGCATTTCTGGTGTACTACATCGTGGCACGGCTGGTCATCGAGCAGCAGAAAAATCTGCGGCTTCAGGAAAATAACCACCTGCTTGAAATGCAGAACCTGCAATATGACTATTTGCAGGATAAGATAAAAGAAACAAGACGATATAAGCATGATGTCAGACATCATATCGCTCTTATGCAGGAGCTTCTGAAAAAGGGCGAATATGATAAGCTTTCGGAATATCTCAACGCTTTCAGGGATTCTATGCCCGATATATCAGAACGCATTTACTGCAAAAACACATCTGTAAGCGCACTTCTTGCATATTTTGCTCAAATAGCGGAAAGCAGCGGCATTGAATACAAGGTGAACGCTGACATACCAGATGATATAAAAATAGACATAACCGACCTCTCTGTGCTTTTCGGAAATCTTATCGAAAACGCCATTCACGGCTGCGTGTCTGACAGTGCAAAGGATAAGAAAATAATAATCAGAGCAAAGGCTGACAGCTATTCCCTATGCCTGGCGGTGGACAACACCTTCACCGGAACTATCCTCACCGACCCAGAAGGCGGTTTCCTTTCCTCAAAACGCAAAGGCAAAGGGATCGGCACAGAGTCTGTCAAGAACATTGCCGCCAAATACAATGGCGTAGCTAAATTTGAATACGGTGACGGAATGTTTTACGCTTCCGTAATGCTGAACATATGAAAAAAGCGGAAAGCTCGCAAAGAGCCTCCGCTTTTTCTGTTTTATCGTCCTCCAAGCTTTACATTTTCAAATGTTGCCACAACAAATAATTCACATATCATTTATAAAATGTTCCTTGCATCTTTTGTGCAAAATGCTATAATCTAATTGAAAATACGGAGAGAATTCCGTATAAAGTTAATAAATCAAACAAATCGGAGGTAATTCATTATGATGGGAAGACTCAGAGCAATGCGTGAGCCGCTCAAATATGTTCAGGGCAGAGATGCTACACTTAAGTTTCATGAAGAAATGGGCTATATGGGCAAAAGGTGGCTGTTTGTATGTTCAAACAGTGGCTACAAAGCCTGTCATGACAAGATAGAGAAAAGCTTTGGCGAGCTTGACGATTACAGACGCTATGAAGTATTTGGCGGAATATCAAGCAAGGGCGAGATTGCCAAAATGGAAGAGATAGTAAAGGCTGACAACATCGACACAGTAGTTGCAGTTGGCGGCGGAAGCGCAGTTGATACTGCAAAAGCTACAGCATACTACACAGACAAGCATATTGTTATCGTGCCGACAGTTGCGGCAACAGACGCGCCATGCACAGGTCTGTCAGTAATATACAATGATGACCACAGCTTTGACAAATATCTTTTCTATCCTACCAATCCTGACGCAGTAATGGTAGACACAACAGTTATTGCAAACGCACCTGTAAAGTTCCTTATTGCAGGCATGGGCGATGCACTTGGTACATATTTTGAGGGCAGAGCTTCCATAAGAACAGAGTCCGCAAGCCTTGAAGGCACAGGCATCACAAGAGCAGGACAGGCACTTGCAAGACTTTGCTATGACACGCTGAAAACATACGGCAAGCAGGCAGTTGAGGCTTGCAAGGTACACGCAGTTACACCTGCCCTTGAAGCTATCTGCGAGGCTAACGTATATCTTTCAGGTGTTGGTGCAGACAACGTAAACTGTGCGGCTGCACACTCGTTCTACAATGGCGTAACATCATTGGGAATCAAGCACGCAGACCACGGCTGCTGTGTAGCCCTTGGTACACTGGTTCAGCTTGTACTTGAGGGTGCGCCAAAGGAAGAGTTTGAAGAGGTACAGAACTTCTGCCTTGAAGTGGGACTTCCTGTCACACTTGAAGAGATCGGTGTAACTACACCTGAGCAGGTAGAAACTATCGCAAAGAACGCTTGTATCCCAGGCGAAACTATCCACAATCTTGCAGGCGACGTACAGCCTATCGAGCTTTATGACGCTATCATGCAGGCAGACGCAATGGGCAAGATAGCATTGAACAAATAAGGGATAGTGTTAATTTAAAATGATATTGCCACCCACGGCTGATTTTGGCTGTGGGTGGTTTTTTGTGCGAAAAAAACAGAGAAACCCGATCAATGGTTTCTCTGCCTCGTTTTGCTGTATTAAATCCACAGTAAGGCGGAATTGGGTGCAGGGTCGAATGAGTTTACATTTTGGTGTCCTCCATATCTAAAGTTACTTTCTTTGTGTGTCATATGAGTATTTTCCATGAGCTGCATTTTGTAGGTGTCCAAAATCCTAATATTACATCGTTTTTATCTTGCTTTCAGTATAGCATAATTGCCAGACAAAGGTATGTCCGTTTAAAATTAGTTTACTTTTACATTATAACCCTTTTGAGCGGTATATGTCAAAAATAATACTAATATAAGCGTGATGACGACATCAAAAACCCTGCCCTGACACAGAAAATAGTTGAGAGCATATCGAAACTTTCGGAAAAAGACCAACGATTGGTGCTTGAAGTTTCTGAAAGACTAAGAAAAGAATAATTTTTGAGGCCTCGAACTGCAATATCAAAGTAAAAATAAAACAGCGTACCGCAGCCCCCTGCGATACGCTTTTTAAAATCCAATTATTTCTTAGTGGTCACATTTTTCACACTCGACCAAGCACCATAATACTTCGTACCCTTTACAGTTGTGTACGAACGAACACGTACATAATATTTCTTTTTGCCTGAAAGCTTTGAAATAGTCTTGGTGTCGGTCTTGTTGTTTGTTATGGTAACTTTCTTTGAACTTGTGAACTTTGAGTTGGTAGCGTACTGAATCTCGTATCCGGTAGCAGAACCTTTCTGCGCCCAGTCCACAAAGAATGCCTTACTCTTAGCTGTGAGCTTCTGTATCTCCTGCTTTGCAGGATTTATCTTGAACGTCTTTGTGATAGTGCCTGTGTAAGAGCCTTTTCCTGCGATTTTTACTGTGGCAGTGCCTATTTTCTTGTTGCTTGAGTACGAAACTGTGTAGTCAGTGCCTTTTTTCAGCGTTTTGCCATTGTATTTAACAGTAATGCTCTGAGTTATGTTCTTGCCCGTGAAAGCCTTTGTGGAAATGCCCGAAACTGTGGCTTTCTTGAAGTTATTTTTGATACTGTAGGTCTTAGAAACTGAGCCAGTGTAATTGCCCTTGCCCGTGATAGTGACCTTTGCTGTGCCTACCTTGGTGTTGTTTGAATAGGAAACTGTGTAATCTGTACCATTCTTCAAAGTTTTGCCGTTTAGCTTGACCGTTACACCAGGCTTCTTTGCCTTGCCATCATATGCGTAGGTCGAAGTGGAAAGTGTCACGCTTGCCTTTGAAATGCTAATTCTTGAAAGTGCAGGGATTTCAGCCGTTTCAAGAACTTTCTTGCAGACTGTACATTCCTTGTGCTTTGAGCCTTTAACTCCGATAGAAGCCGCCTTGTCAGTTATCCAACCGCTTGACTTGTGACCTGTGGCAGTTATCGTTGTCTGTGCCTTGATAACAGCACCGCAAACTGAGCAATGTGAGCCGTCTGTTTTGCCTGCGGTGGTGCAAGTAGCAGGGTAGCCCTTGTCGGTAACTGCGGTGTGACCCTTTGCAGGAAGCTTTTCTGTAACTGTCGCATTGCACTTTGTGCAAGTCTTTATAACAGCACCCTCTGATGTGCAGGTCGGCTGTTTTGTTACAACAAAATTTCCGTAGCTGTGACCTGTTGCCTTAGTTGTGTTGTCCTTGTATGAAGTACCGCAAACAGAACACTTGTGGAGAGTGTAGCCGTCAACTGTGCAAGTAGGTGCAACAACTGTGTCAGCATATTTGTGTGAAGTCTTTGGTATAGTTTCTGTAACTGTCGCATTGCACTTTGTGCAAGTCTTTGTTTTTGTACCCTCTGATGTGCAGGTCGGCTGTTTTGTTACAACAGAATTTCCGTAGCTGTGACCTGTTGCTTTAGTTGTGCTATCCTTGTATGAAGTGCCGCAAACAGAACACTTGTGGAGAGTGTAGCCGTTAGCAGCGCAAGTAGGTGCAACAACTGTGTCGGCATATTTGTGTGAAGTCTTTGGTATAGTTTCTGTTACTGTTGCTCCGCACTGCGTACAAGTCTTTGTTTTTGTACCCTCTGCTGTGCAGGTAGGCTGTTTTGTGATAACAGCACTGCCATATGTGTGGCTCGTGCATCCGCAGGTGAATTTGTATGTCTTTGCTACAGACGGATTGTATGTAGGATAAATTTTTACAGTGAGTGAACCGCCATTTTTGAATGTGATACGTCTGATATCATTAGCATAGTTTTCAAGCTTATTTACACTTACCATACTGCGATCAGAAAATTCAACTGTGTAGTCTGTATCGTCATAAAGCCAGAAATCAATGCTGTCGCCCACACTGAACTGAGTTTTGCTCAATACGCTTGAAAAGGACGTATTCGAAAGGTCTGTGCGCCAATAAGCAGTGGTAGAGGTCGGAACTGTGAACTTATTCACATAGCCGCAAGACTTGCAGGTCTGTGTTACAGTGCCGTCAGTTTTTGATGCGTACTTTGTTTCGTAGTCATGACCTGTCTTGACGTCAACTGTCTTGATATCGTCAAGATTTGAAAGGTTCAGGGAGTTGAAGGTCACGTTATTTTTATCGTAAACATACCAAACTGCTCTGCCGTTTTTGATAACAGGCTGGCAATCTGAAAGGCTTCCCTCAAAGGTGTGTATACTGCCGTTTACTGCGCCGTCAGCGTTTAGCTTCACACAGCTTACCTTTTTATCTCTGCTCCACAATAGCAAAAAGCTGTTATTATTTATCTTCACAAGCTGTGGAGCAGAAGCCGAGTCTGTACCCTCTGCATAAGAAGTTATCTTATTGAGCTTGTTTGTGGAAAGGTCCTTTGAAACAGCGGAAACATAGACGTTTCGTGTTTTTGACGTATTGATATAATCAAGGTCAACTGTACTCTGTGCCACGATATAGCTTGATGATGACACATCAAAGCCGCCTATAGCCGCACCTGTATAGTTATAGTGACCGGCGGTATATTCAGGGTATGTTACAACGTCGATATTGCTGACCTTATCAAAATAGCTTGGGAAGAATTTGCCTGTAGTAAAATCAGAATTATACTTCACCAGAACGGCAGAACGTGGATGAGCGTCACCATGGTCGAGGGCGACTATATGGTTGCCGTCAGTTTTTATAAACTGATTGAAGGAGTGGCTAACATAGCCATAATCAACGTTCATGACGCCGGTATATGAATCAGTGATAGTCATTGACGGCATATCAACTTCAATGGTAACGTTAGACTGATGATTATTGCCGTCGCTTGACTTATACATCTCGTGGCAGGTTCTGACAAGCAGGTGGTCACCGCTGTGGGTCATTCTTGCCGAGCCTGCATCGAATGGAACTGTAGTGTTAGCTCCATACAGACCGCAGGACTTTATTTTGTTCCAATTCTTGTCATACTTTGTGATACGGAAAACCTCGAGGGAGTCGTTTTGTTTCGGATTTTCCTGACCGCTAAGGACATAATAATTATTGCCGGAGTCATAGAAAGCACCAAAGATAGGCAGCTCGTTGTCGATAAGCTTAGTGCTGAGCGGTTCAAAATCAGAGCTGTAATATTCCACAAGGAGCTTGCCCTCGATAGCGCCTGACTGAACACGCATATAATTGCCGTTGTCGCACACTGTCAGGTAAGATTTCACTGTGTCAGACCATTGCACATAGTCCTGATCATTCACATTAGAGCCTGAATACGCAACACATTGCGCCACGGCAAAGGCACTGAACGATCCAGCAGACACAGCAGTAGAAACAGCCATTGCGCCAGACAGGACAATGCTCAACATTCTTTTCTTCATATTCATCGATTTCATCACCTCATACAAAAACTTTTAAACGAGAACACCTTTATATATATAATATCACAACGCAAGGCGTATGTCAATGAAAATAAGTTACAATGAGAATGATTTCAATAAATTCGTCATACGCCAAAGGTCAACGCAGTAAAAAAAGCAAAGAGGATACAAAACAGAAAAAAACGCCTTGACAAGGTTTGATGGGTGTGATATAATATTACAGTGGTATTTCGAGGTGTGGCTCAGTTTGGTAGAGCGCTGCGTTCGGGACGCAGAGGCCGTGGGTTCAAGTCCCGTCACCTCGACCAGTCACTCGCCGTGACGGGCATTGTCCGTCATGGCTTTTTTTATTATCAGAACTTAACGCCGCAGGGAGAGTTTTTGTATTACCTAAACAAGTAGGGTTATGCTTTGAGGAGGAGAACCCCATAAAAGTACACCCAAATATTATTTACTCCACATTCTGCGGAAGCAGAATGTTTCTTTTCTCCGTAAGCCCTTTGTCAAGGAACTTGTAAAAGATGTGAATCTGCCTGTCCTCGTCCTTGCTTTCGGGACGATCACCAATCACGATGTACTCGATAAGCTCCAAACAAGTCTCACGGGTAAGCTCCTGAATATCGACATACTTCTTGATATTTTCAATGTATCTGTCAATATCCTTTTCAGCCTGTTCAGCGGTTTCGCACTTTTCTTTCAGTACAGCGACTTTCTCTCTCAGCATCTTCTGCTCATCAAGATACTGATTCAGCATTTTCACGCAGAGTTCTTCGGGTACAGTACCGAGGAGCTTTTCTTCATAGGTCTTACTGATAAGCGTTTCGAGCTGTGCAAGCCTTTTCTCACCCTCATGGAGTTCCTTGCTGTTATGCTGGCTCTCCGCATCGGCAGTAGCCTGTCTGCGTTTTCTAACGGCTTCACGGAGTGCGTCCTCGTCCTCAACGGCAAGTCGTGCCTTTGCTCTAATATCGTCAACAACAATCTGTGAAATTACTCTTTCCAAAATGGAATGAGGAGTGCAGCCGTCCATTCCGCTTCTAACATAAGTACCACAGCGATAGCTGACAGTCTCATATGTTCCACGCTTCTTAGAGGTGTGCATGGTTCTGTTCATTTTCATCTTGTAACCGCAGTCTGGGCAGTACATAAATCCTGACAGCGGAAGAATCACGCCTTCTTTTGTTGTCTTGCCGATACTCACCGATGCGTCAACCTCTCTAACCTTGTCCCACAGCTCTCTTGAAATGATAGGTTCATGATTATTTTCAATCACTATCCATTCCGACCTGTCCTTGCGTATCTGCTTGTGATTTTTGTAGGATACCGTTGTCACTCTCTGCTGTGCGAGATTTCCGATATAAATCTCATTGTTAAGAATGCCACGCACCATACAATCATTCCACAGATGTGAAGTCACAAGGGGATTATCTTTGCCTTTAAGCTGATAACGATGATCCGAGGGAGTTGCGATGCCGTCCTTGTTAAGCTGTATAGCGATCTGCTTCGGACTTAACCCTCTTGCCCTCTGCTCAAATATACGTCTTACGATAACGGCGGCATCTTCATCAATCAAGGGCGTATGCTTTTCATCATCTGCCTTGATGTAACCATAAGAAGCTGAAGCCGCCAGATACTTGCCCTGCCGAGAATTTGCTGCCATGACACTGCGTACCTTCTTTGACGTGTTGGCGGCGTGCCATTCGTTGAATAAATTCATCACAGGCATAAGATCCATTGCCGAACTGTTTCTGTCAAGCGTGTCTACATTGTCGCTCAGGGCGATGAAGCGGATATTGAATGAAGGAAAAATGTAATCTATATACTGACCGACCTCGATATAATTTCTTCCGAAACGTGAAAGGTCTTTACAGAGGATAAGATTTATCTTTCCCGACTTTGCATCATCAAGAATCTGCTTGATACCTGGTCTATCGAAACTTGTTCCCGAATAGCCATCGTCCTCGCATATCTCGATAAGATTCCACCCCTCCTGCTTGCTGACATATTCCGTCAGCATCTTCTTCTGATTTTCAATCGAAAGGGATTCGCCCGCACGTTCGTCCTCCTGCGACAAACGCACATAGATCCCGACATTGTAAGTAGTTTGCTTTGCCATAATAACTCCTTTCCAATCAAAGCAAACCATATTCGATGATACAACTATTATAGCGCAGAAAACCGAATATGGCAAGTCTTTTTTCAAAACTTTTTAGTTCTTTTCGGTTTTCTGAAACGCTCTTTTGAAAGCAAGTTCATAAAGCACCTTATCAAGGTCTTTTTCACCCACGAAATGACTTGTCACAGCATAACGCTGACCGTCCACTTCGTACACGGCTTTGCTGGTCGGCTTATCTTTATATCTCTCATTCAGCTCAGCCAAAGTAAATCCTGTATCTTTTCTTGGCAAGTGTCTCCTTTCCGCCTGCGATTATCTATCTCTACACGCAATGGCTTTTTGTTGCAGGGGCGTTACGCCTGCACAGGTGCTGTACGGAACGGCAGAGCCGTCCCTTACACAGCAATCGTTTTGTTGTCGGAATATATGTTACTCCGAATAGGAATGATCTGTTTCTGAAAAGCTCATCTGCTTAGCGTACTTTTCGGAATAGCTTTCGTCCGAGCTGTTGTCAGCATCGGCAGAACTATCGTCAGCCAGCTCACCAATCTGCTCATAGGTCATACCGCTTGCTGTCAGCTTGCCGATCAGCGTATGCTCCGCAGTCACAGCATCGAGAAGTGCCTGTCCCTCCGCACCGCCGTAAAGCTGTGAGAGCTTATCGTAGGTGTAGAGCTTGCTATCAATGATGACCTTGCGCCTGCGCTCCTGCACAGCTTTGATAGACTTTTCGTAGCTGTCGAGCTTTGCCTGATTCTCCGCAAGAACAGCATCCGTAATGATAACAGCGGACTTCTCATCAACCTCGGTCTTAGCTTTCTTACTCATTCTCATCACCTCCCAATGTATTGGATTTAGGGATAATACCCTATGCTAATATTATAGCATTCTCGGACAGCAAAAGTCTATTCGCATTGCGCAAGAAGTTGAGTGCGCCATAAAACTTCTTCATTCGTGAAATTGTTATGGGGAATTTTGCAGAAAGCAGACCGAGCATTGCAAATCCGAGCCATATCACATTGACTGCATACTGCATAGGTCACCATTTCTGATTTATTCAATACGGAGAATTATTATCACGGAGCAACTATTTTTATAAAAATCATGCCCGTTTCCTGATTGAACGTGCTTGTATATATAGAGGGGGTTTTATCCGAGTGCCGCCGTGACCTATTCACATTCTGTATAGAAATATGCTGTTGAATTTAGGCACAAGGGAGAACCGTCATGAACAAAGTGTAAACTTTTCTGAAAAACAACGCCATTTTCTCAAAAACACCGGTAGAAAAGTGAAGGGCTTTGACGTTGTGACGATCACACGCACCCCTGCATATCATTTTCATCATAAAATTTTTCTGCGGTATACTTAACGAAGCGGTCAATAATTTGGTATTAACTTATGGGAGCATATTTCATAGGACTGCCGCCCAGACTGCGCAATAACTGCGCTGAGCCAGTTTACAATTTCAAGAGTGATGATATTGAGTGCATCACGCAGGAGCGTGAGCGAGTATGACCGCCGACCTAAGCGGCGGAGAGTTTAAGTCGCATAGCTCCAAATTCGCTGACGGAGCATCGAAAGCCTGAGTGATATGAAAATCCCACAGGCTGGAAAATAGCGCTACAGCGCAACAAAAATAACAAGCATTGTATTTTGCGCCGCACAGCGAGCGAAAATACCAAATGCTTGTTAGGGACACCCCAAGCCCCGAAACGACCGCACAGCGGTCAAGAAAATCGGCTAACGCCGAAATACAAACAAAGGAGACACCACTATGAAAACCGAGAAAAAGAAGCGTGGAAGACCGCCCAAACACAAGGCTATGGAGTTTGAGGGTATGACCTACGAGGGAGCAATCAATCACGCACTTGACAAAGAGGTCAGAGCCGACCTTGACAAGTGCCTTGCCGACAAGGACGAGAGCCAGCTTACCGACGATGAACGCAAGTACCTGAAACGCAAGAAGGAGAAGAAGTCCTACACCCTCAATGTTCGTTTCACCGAATCGGAAATGCAGGACATTCTTTCCAAGTGTGAGCAGTACGGTTACAAGAACAAGACCGAGTATATCCGTGATTGTGTTCGGGCGAGGGTTGATCTCACGCCCGACCGTTCCGAAATTGCCGAGTGTAACCGTCTGATGAAACGCATCGGAGCAAACATCAACCAGATACTTGTCCGACTTTACAGCACAGGTCACATCTATGCCGAGGATATTACCGAGATAAAGAAAGGGGTAAACGAAATTTGGCATACACTTCTATCCATACGATCAGGGCAACAGTCAGCGCAGCGATCGCTTACATCACAA
>ERZ835109.2451-NODE-2451-length-11784-cov-2.619490_pt1 | contig 11784 bp, 10 predicted proteins | sample MGYA00519946_ERZ835109 | MGnify/ENA primary metagenome ERZ835109 (study PRJEB31850, sample SAMEA3708771) | human gut metagenome | biome: human gut; feature: human-associated habitat; material: faeces | place: China | collected 2014 ...
TTCTTATTCTGCTCATATATAAGCTCTATCTGTCGTATTATACTCTTAATATTCTCACCATTCGTATACAATTCATAAAGGCTGTCCAGATATATAGTTGGTGCGATGTCTTTCCCCTTCTCCATAATAACAAGCCCATCCATCTCACAGCCATTATTCTTAATCACATGATTAATAGTAATATTACCACCTTCTCCAGCTATATACCCTGCATTCATCTTAATATATTCCACAAATTCCTTATACTCCATATACCTTTTCCTTTCAAATGTTTCCTATCCCCCTGCGCACGGAATTTAATAAATGTTTTGTACAAGTAATATAGTATATTAATAGCAAATCTCTGTCAACAATATATATAGTATTCTATATGTTTTGTCGTGTTCTGTTGAGTTTATGTCGCATTTGGTATAAAAAATGTCGTATCTGGTATAAAAAAAGCTTTTTTCAGCTCATTTTACCAGATACGACTAACACAATATATAGTATTATTCAATTATTCATGCCAACTGTTTTAAAACGTCAGTTATAAGCTCCCATGTCCTTTGTGTCGAAGCAATATCCAATTTTCTTTTACAGTATGGATATCAATTATATCAGGGCCAAACGATACACAGTCAAGGTCATCAATCTTTGCAGCCATAATACCGCATTCAACACCTGCATGCATTGTTTCCACCAAAGCCTCTTTATTAAAAAGTCTATTATAAGATTCACACAACATATCCCTGATTGCAGAATTCTTCTTAAATTCCCATGCTGGATAAACACCTTTAAGTTCATAAGTTCCACCAAGATATTCAGTCATTTTTCCAACCTTATCTGTAAGATATTCTTTTTCACTCTGCGAACTGCTCCTTATTAAGTAGGTTGCTGAAAATGTCTTCTCAGCCAGCTCTGTAACCCCCAGATTAAGTGAAGTCTGCACCAGCCCCTTGATATCATTACTCATCTTAACAACACCATCAGGTATAAAATTAAGCACATTTATAAGCATCTGTGTTGTCGCATCATCACATGCCAAAGTGCTGCCTTCACCTTCACAATTCACCTTGATGGTAAGCTGTGGGTCAGTAACCGAATACTCCTCTTTCAAGACATTTGCAGTATTATTAAGAAGCTCAGTGACCTTATCTGCTTCCTGTGTCATTATAACCGCATCAGCAAATGGAGCTATAGAATTATCTTTTTCACCACCAGATATGCTTACAATATTCACACATTCTTTAACGTCAAAAAGAATACGTCCCATCAGAATATTAGCATTAGCTCTCTGGCATATTATATCTGTTCCAGAATGTCCGCTTGTAAGACCATTAATTTTAATAGACATCTGCGTTCCTGTCATATCCGATTTTTTCAATGGATAAGAAGCCTTTAAAGTTGCTCCTCCTGCACATCCTGAAAGGAATATTCCCTCTTCCTCAGAATCTATATTAAGCATAATTTTGCTTTCAAGACAGTCAGTATTAATTGCCTCTGCGCCAAGCATTCCAATTTCCTCGTCTACCGTAAACACAGCCTCAATCGGCGGATGACACATATCCTTGCTGTCTAATATAGCAAGCGCATACGCAACTGCAATTCCATCATCAGCACCTAAGGTTGTCCTGTCAGCCTTGACATAGCCATCATCTATATAAAGGTCAAGACCTTCTTTTTCCATATCTTTAACCTTATCATTCGTTTTGACGGCAACCATATCAATATGTCCCTGCAAAATAACAGGTGCCGCCTTGCTTTCACTGTCGCTGGCAGGTTTCTTGATTATTACATTATAACTTTCGTCCTGCTTAAACCACAGATTCCTTTCTTTTGCAAATTCACACAGATAATCACTTATTTGCTTCACATTACCAGAACCATGTGGAATTGCACATATCTGTTCAAAATATTTAAAGACAGCTTGTGGCTGTAAATGTGCTAAAATGTTGTTACTCATATTTTACCTCCTTTACCTACTATTTCATCACCTTTATCAGCTTTAATAGGTTTTGCCCCATTCATACATTAATTTCATATGCCATTTTACACTATCGTGTGTGGTGGAATGGGCGACAGGATATCTCCACCGCCCATTATAGGGAAAATGTGAGGTAAAAACAAGATGCGCTTCGCGTCACTGTGTATACGCCTTCTCACCCCTCAACAATCTGTCAAGCATATCTGCCACCGGTATCATCGCATTTTTAACCTCTGTGCTTGTATTAGTCTGTGCTCCTGCTTCTATAAGCATCGACCTGCCCTTCATATGCAGACAGTAACGATATGCATTAATATAAATATTCCGTAACAGCCCGGGATAATACGCTTCTCCTAAAAGATACATCTGAAGACTCATTGCCAGATTGTCATCCCTGTTGGCATTGTAAAGATAGCCTATATCTCCTTTTGCCTTGCTGTAGCTTATTCCATTAAAAAACATTACCTTTGACATTGTTACACCATTTTCTTCAGTTACAAGTCTTGTAGTATCCGGAACCCCATCCCTGTGAAGGTCTATTACAACCTCAATTGACGGATTTTCTTCCAGTATTTTTGCCACATTTTCTTCTGCATATGTATAAGCCTTGCTTCTGTCAAGCTTCCCATCAACATAATCATACACACTCGTATCATGATAAACATTGTAACCATATGTATTAGTGAGTATATCTGTTAGATAATCTCCAACGCCAACTATTGTTGTAGACGTATCTCCTTCAACCGTATCCATAAATCCCTCCTGTGAATGTGTGTGAAATATAAGTATCTGCGGTAAATCTGCATTTTTCTCCAACGACAGGTCTTTTGCCAGAAATTCCTCGGGACGCATTATCTGTGTTGTCAGGCTTGTGATGGATGTGACTGTATAGAACTTCATAAGAAAATCATAATTCTTTAAATCTGCAATATTATAAACATTTCCAGCTGCATTTTCCTGTAAAGGTCTGGGGCAGACTGCAGCACCTGCCTCCACGACTCCCTCATCCGTCTGTGTAGCAGGTTTTTTATCCTCCTCAGCCATGCTAAACATATATTCCGAATCAACCCATACAGAACCTGCATTTTCATCATAATTGTCTTCAAAATATGTTTCTACAGGAAACAATGTCTTAACTGCATTTTCATAAATTCTGTTCTGAATATAATATATTAGATTAAAACTATAATTCATCATTATTACCATAAGCATTAAGCCCATGAATATAAACATATACACAGGCCTGTACTTTCTATCACTCATACATCCTCCTTGCTTTGCATTACCATTATATTGTATTCACATCAGCCATGAATATGAACACCAACACGGTTAATTGCTTTGGATATTATGATACTTATGTTTCTAATGTCTGAATCAATGTCCTTTGGGGTTACATACATTTTTCCTGCTCCCTGAATAATGCCTTCCGCGTCTATAACAGTAGGCACTCCAATTGCAAGCACCGGAACACCTATATTATCTTTTGTTATTCCTATTCTGTGATTTCCAACACCTGAGCCGGGATTAATTCCCTGGTCAGAAAGCTGTATGGTACTATTTAATCTGTTAACACTTCTTGCAGCAAGAGCGTCTATTGCTATGCATACATCCGGCTTTATCTGGCTTACAACACCTTTAATAATTCCGGCAGTCTCAATACCTGTCTGTGCCATAACTCCCGGACTAAGTGTGCATACTCCTGTCTCCTCTCCATCACTTATATTAATACTAATGTTATCTACAACCTCAGGACCTAATGAATCTGATGTTATATTTCTGTTTCCAAGCCCTATGACAAGAATCTTTTCTGGTTTGACATTTTTATTCATGCGCTTTAAGAGTTTAAATATATAGCCTGCCAGTGTCGATATAACCTCTTTTGCATATTCTTCGTCCCCACCTGTAATATCATCTGCCTCTATAGTAAGATAAGTTCCTTTGGGTCTTCCTATCGCGGCTTCGCCCAAATGATTTGTCACCTGCAATTCTGTGACTTTCACACCCATCCTTGATTTATTGCTTTCTCTTATTCTTATCCCCCGCAGCTTTCCTGTTCCATTCATTGCTTCTTCATTTGCTTCTACTGCAAGGTCAGTTCTTACAACTATATTATCCATTTTTCACATCACCTCCCCAACATATTGTGCAGAAAAACGAAATTTTTATACCAAAATCTTCATTTAGTTCTTGACATATAGATGTTTGTACTATAAAATGTGTGAGTATGTTTACATTAGATCGTCCGTGTCCGGCTTTAATGCGAAACAGATATTATTATTGAATTATGATTTGGAGGTGTACGGATTGGCTAACATTAAATCTGCTAAGAAGAGAGTAATTACAAGTCAGGTAAGAGCTGAGAGAAATAAGGCGGTTAAGTCTAGAGTTAAGACTTATATTAAGAAGGTAGAGGCTGCTGTTGCTGCTGGTGACAAGGCTGCTGCTAACGAAGCTCTCCCTGTTGCTATAGCTGAGATCGAGAAGGCTGCTTCTAAGGGAATCTTCCACAAGAACGCTGCTGCAAGAAAAGTATCTCACATTACTAAAGCTGTTAACGCAATGGCTTAATAGGAATTTTAATAATTTAAAGAACCCGGTGCTGACACCCACTCGCACCGGGTTCTTTTTTTATTTGCTGTATTTAATTATAATAAGTTCTACCCCCAGCCTGTCATTAAGCCTTCCCTGCTTAACTGCTTCTTCTGTCTTCGCACATTCATTTAATGCATCCAACAGTGTATTCATCTCAAAATATTTTGCCTGTGCCTGATATTTGCTGGCAACAAATGGTGCTGCTCCTATCTTTGATGCAATCTCTTTACCTGAAATTCCCCTTGACATAAGATCTTTTACCTGTAGTATTCCGTTAAACTGTCTTACTATAAGATAAAGTATTCTCATAGGAGGTTCTTTTAATTCCAGTAAGTCATAATATAAATCAAGCGCCTGCTGTTGTTTCTTATTCGCGATTGCACTTATCATATCAAATATATGACTTGTTGTCTGTGTTGTGCATACTTTCTCTACATCTTCTACTGTCACAACATCCCTTCCCTGACAATAGCTAACAAGCTTCTCTGTCTCCTGCTTTATATAATCCATGCCTGCACCTGTCTTATCAAGTATCAAATCACAGGCTTCACGGCTTATTTTAAGATTATCCTTAGCAAGAAGCCCTGCTATCCATTTTTCAAGAGTAGCAGTTGTCTGTGGCTTCATCTCGCATACATACCCCACAGAATCAACTGCCTTATATACCTTATTACGCTTATCCACATCTTTTTCTACCATAACAATAACAAGATAATCAGGAATATGCTTAATATAATCTGCAAGCTCGTCATTAGAACTCTTTAAAAAGCCGGTATTCTCCATTATAACAAGTCTCTTCTGGGCAAAAAAAGGCAGTGTTTCACACACATCAATTATATCCTTAACGCTGGCATTATCCGAATCATAATATGAATAATTCATAGTATCATCACCAGCTATAGCATTCTTTAATCTGTCTCTGTACTGCTTCTTAAGATACTCTTCCTCTCCATACAGAAGATATACGCTCTTAAATTCGCCCTTTTTAATATCATCACTTATGACCTTCAAACCTGCTGCCTCCGTTTCTAATCTTAAACAATAGTATCAGATATGTACAAGTGGTTCAAGTTGAAAAATATTTTCTCATATCCCAGCACCTTCACAGTTCTATTCTTACAAAGCTTTAAATACCTCAATTTTATACAAACCATCCCTGACACGCACCGCAATCTCTCCACTTTCGTCTGTCCTATACACCTTTGCTCCAATCCCCGACAATCTCTGTAAAGTCTGCGTATGAGGATGTCCATATGAATTACCTGCTCCACAAGATATCAATGCAGTTTCAGGCTTTACATAACTTAAAAATTCCTCTGAACTTGCCCCCTTACTTCCATGATGTCCGACTTTCAATATATTAACTGACACAAGCCGTGCCGGTTCGCCAGCATCCCCTGTCATACTATTGACATCCTCAATAATACACTTTTCCGCTTTCTTTTCTGCATCTCCTGTCATAAGCATAGAAAAATCTCCATATTCCACAAGATATACAGCAGAATAGTCGTTAGCTGACTCGTAATTGTAACCCTTGCATGGGTGCATACACTCAACCGAGAATTCTCCCGATTTAATACAGTCACCTGCATCAGCATAAACAACATTAATCCCAGCATTTTTCAATATCCTCTCTAACTTCGACATATCATCATCAGCCTGCTTCTTTACTGCCGCAGCCCGACTGATTCCCGGCAGTACAACAGTACCTATCTCAAATGTGTTATCACACAGTTCAATCAATTCATATATTCCATTAACATGGTCTTTATCCGGATGACTTATAAACACATAATCGAGACTTCTTACCCCGCAATATTTAAGATAAGTATATATGGTATATCTCCCGACATTCTTCTTGCTTGTGCTTCCTCCGTCAAACAATACATTCATGCCCTCCTTAGTATGCATGACAATTGAATCCCCCTGTCCAACATCAAGCATGGCAATCTTCATGTCTGAATTAATATTGTAATGCAGCCCTGTCAGCACACACACTAATAAAGCAATACATACAGCATCAATTTTTTTATTCATCAATATAATATGTACACATATCCATATAATTAAAACCGCAAAATATAAAAACACCCTTACAGTATCAGGGATTCCCGTAACAATGACTGCATATTTAAAATGTGATGACAAACTGCACAGCTTATAATAAAAATCAAGAATATATCCACCTGCTCCCGCAAAAAAATATGCTGCTTCAAGAGATAGCATGCCAGCAATTCCCGTAAATATACCGCTTATCATTATTAACGACATAAGTGGAATTACTATAACATTAAGAAACAGGCTTATTACAGGAATCTGCCCAGATATAATAAGAATTACCGGAAGTGTCGCAATTGTAACACACATGCCTGTAATAACCGAATCTGCGATTCTGAATAAAATTAATTGAAAAATCCCTGCATTCTTTTTATCAGGACGTCTTATATATATAAGAATAGTTTTATCATCAGACAGTATGGGTTTAATATATATAATTCCTGCCACAGCAAGAAATGACAGCCAAAAAGCTGAATTTATAAGATTATATGGATTAATCCACAGAAGAATAACACTTGCTATCCCTAATGTATTAGCCATATCACTGGTTCTCCCAAGCACGTCTGCCAGCATATATACAAGAATCATTATTACAGCACGGCTGGCAGATGCACTATAACCTGTCATGCACAGATATGAAATTATAAGAAATGTACTAAAACATGCAGATGCAATTCTCCCAATTCTCTTTTTTAACCAGTCATATATAAACATTCCAACAAGCGAAACATGAAGTGCACTTATGGCTAAAATGTGGGAAATTCCATTCTTCTGATACATTCTCTTAACATCATCATCAAGCCCTGACCTGTCACCTAGCACAATTGACTGCATAATTCCAGCATTCTGCTCAGAATATGCATTTTGGTAAATATTTTTTATAGAATCTGCAAATCTGTAAATGCTGGAAATATAACTGCTTCCAGATTGTACATTCACAACATCTGACAAATCTGCACAATAATTAAATCCAAGTGATGTATAATATTTTCTGGTATTAAACTGTCCTTCATTAGATGGTATATTAAAATCCTTTAATGTTACTTTAATCTTAACTTCATCCCCCGGATTGGCAAATCTTTTCTCTGAGTATACTACCAAACCGCTTTTAAACTGCCTTCCCCACGAATCCGGTATAACAAAGGCATTTCTTATATACACCGCATAACCGTTTTCTGACTGTTTAATATCTGCTATGTATCCATTTACACAAGCAGCATATGTTTCGTCCAACAATTTTCCCTGATAACATAGCTTTTCCATACTCTCTTCAGTTCTTAGACACATAATAGGAAACATCATGATAAAAATCACATAAAATCCTGGAATTCCTGTTTTCTTAAGATATATAAAGAATCCGGTAAACACCATTATTCCTACTATAATAACGATATATGGCTTGGCATATAATGACAAATATACTGCAGCAATGCTCATAACTGCTGCCACAAAAAATGGTCTCTTCAATAATATCCTTTCCAGAAACGACCATTAATTATCAGATAAATCTTTTTTTACAAGTTCATTATTCATATGAAATACTGTATCAAGGCTGATTACATCTCTATACATCAGATTAGAATTCCCATTGACAAGTATCTTAACGCCATCAATTCCCTCCAGTCCTGAAAGGGAATTAACAATTGAATATATAGTTACATTGCTCTTTGCATTAACCATATCTGTTGCAAATTCCTGACTGAGATTAACATAACATATCCTGTCGACAACAGATATACTAAGCAGCTTGGTATTCGACGGAATACTCTGGTAACATCCTGACTCTGTTGTTCCTTTAATAAGCTGTTCCATTACAACCTTCTCAACAGATACATTCTTATTATAACAGATTCTCTTGCTGTTCTTTACAAGGGCATCTCCTGACTTGTTAGCAAAATACAGATTAATCGTCTTCCACTTCACATCAGCCATAGCACCTTCCTGTGTATCTACAAAATCCTCATCACTCATATTTCCTATGACTGTTCCATCTTCATACACAGCATCCTTACCATCAACATAAAATCTTACATACAGGACATCACTTATCTGTGACAATTCTTTAACAACTGCTGCCCTGTAAAGTACTTCCGTACCTGGTTTCATTCCATAATAAGAGCTGTCATAATAGACCCCTGCATATATTCCATTAATTTCAACCGTTGGCTGCGATACAGACACCGGCTTAATTATGCTTGTATGCCTGCCTTTTGCAACATTCATTTTTTCAAGAAGTTCATTTGCAACTGAAACAGCGTCCTGACTTTCGATGTATACCCTGCCTTCAGTTAGTGATGTTCCGTCTTCATTAAGAAAATATACAGAATATGGTGTTCCCTTCTTCTGCGAAGAACATGAAACAGTTATAAATGTTACTGCAATAACAATTATAACGAATGTCAATTTCATAATACCTTTCCGTACATGTCCCATCATAACTGCTCCTTTCCTATCCTTTTATTCTTAACAGCTTATGAATATGTCCACTGGCATACTTCCATCTGCATTACTGCTGGTTTTCAACATAATTAAGAGGTATTCTCATTGTAAATGTTGTTCCTATATTTTCCTCACTATGAACCTTAATAGTTCCATGATGCATAAGAATTATGTTTCTTACAATAGCCAGTCCAAGTCCTGTTCCGCCCGTTTCACGCGACCTTGCCTTATCTACCCGGTAAAATCTTTCAAATATTTTATTAATACTTTCCTCTGGTATTCCTATTCCTGAATCTTCAACTCTTATATAAAAATATTGATAATCTGCATTCAGTGAAACATGTACCCATCCATCTTCGACATTATATTTGATAGAATTCTCAACAAGGTTGGATATAACCTGTGTCATCTTAACTTCATCAATCTGTGCAACAACCGGCCTGAAACTTTCAAAAAGCAGTTCAATATTCTTTTTCTGTGCTAATGGCTTAACTCTCTTGAGGGTCATCTCTAACAAATCATTCATATTAACAGATGTAATATTAAGTGTTGCAACAGATTTATCCATTCTGACAAGAGTAAGTAAATCTTCTATAATCTTACTTTCTCTGTCTATTTCACTTACAATATCCTGCATGAACTCCTGATACACTTCTATTGGCACATTTTCCTGCGTATTAAGAGACTCCGCCAATACTTTAATCGAGGTTATAGGTGTCTTTAATTCATGTGACACATTCGAAACAAATTCTGCTCTGGACTGGTCTGTTTCATTAGCTCTGTCCATTATATTATTAAAATCATCTGCAATCTCACGTATTTCGGTATAACTCCTGACAGGGATTCTTTCATCAGTATGCCCTGCACTTACATTTGAAACAATATCAAGTACCCTTTTTACAGGCCGGTTAAGAAAATATATGCCTACGATAAGTAACGCCAGACATATTGTTATAATAACCAGTTTAATATTATTATTCTGACTGTTCACATCGTGAAACATTGCATCTATCTCCGTATAATCAAGATCAGCCACAAGAACAGCGATAAATTTACCCGAATCATTAAAATCGCTTTCGTAATAAATCCAAGCGTTCCTTCCGAACCGATGATCAGATTTTTCAGATCATAACCGGAACTGTTCTTATGATTACTGAATATATCGAATACTCTTGGATTAAGAATTGTCTTGTTAGTGTCAATAGAATATGTGTCAACACTGACAACATAATTAAGATTAACAATTCTTATTCTTATCTGATTAAGTGCCGAATAACTGCTGAGTCTGCTGTTCATATCATTATTCTCAGCTGCTTCAAGACTTTCATAATTAGAATATTCTGCTGCAATGAGAACCGCTTCATTCTGAATAACCGCAGTCTGTCTTGTAATTACAGACTGCCTGTAAATATACTCAAAGCCTTCAAATGTACATATTACCGCTGTTGCAACTATTACCGCTATAACTGCGAACTGTCTTGTTGAATATTTATTTATGAACCTGAAAAATGACTGAAACTCCCTGTCAAAAAAGATTTTCCTATGGTCATTTCTTTTTTTAATCTTATTAAACATTAAAATAGTAACCTACTCCCCACTTAGTGTGAACATACTTTGGTTCACTCGGATTATCTTCAATCTTCTCACGAAGTCTTCTCATATGGACATCAACCGTTCTGCCGTCACCTGAATAATCCTGTCCCCACACGGCTTTAAGAAGGTTATCCCTGCTGTATACCTTTCCTGGATTAACTGCTAACAATTCAAGAAGATCAAACTCCTTAGCAGTAAGATTAATAGGTCTTCCTGCAATATACAGATTGCGGCTGTCACAATCTATCTTCATATCACCCGCATTAATAATATTGCTCTTTGCTGCTTTCTTCTCTGTCACAGCATTTCTTCTTAAAATAGCTTTCATCCTTGCCTTAACTTCAAGAATGTTAAATGGTTTTGTAATATAATCATCTGCACCATACTCAAGGCCAAGAATCTTATCCATATCATCGCCTTTAGCTGTCAGCATAATTATTGGCACATCTGAAAACTCTCTTATCTGCTGGCATACTGATAATCCATCAAGCTTGGGAAGCATAATATCAAGAAGTATTATGTCATATTCATTGTTTTTAGCATACTCGAGAGCTTCTTCACCATCATATGCACAGTCTACAACGCTATAATCCTGCATAAGACTGAACTTAAGTCCCTTAACAATCATTTTCTCATCATCAACAACTAAAACTCTGCCTGCCATAATCTACTCCTTTTTACTTTCTATGCATATGCAGCTTATCATACGCAAATATAATTCTTTATCTTATTAAATGCTGCTTCCTTAATTCCAGACACTTTCATTATATCTTCTATTGTCTGGAATCTGCCATTATCTGTTCTGTATCTTACTATATCTGCCGCCCTTGAACTTCCAATTCCCGGCAGTGTCATAAGCTCACTTTCTGTAGCTTTATTAATATTAACAATCCCCTCTGTCTGTTCTTCTATAACAGAAATGTCCTCTCCATATGCCGGAATATATATCCTTTCCCCATCAGCAACAAGTGCTGCAAGATTAACTGCAGACATATCAGCCAAATCATCAGCTCCACCAGCCATTGCCACTGCTTCATACAGTCTTGTTCCCTTCAGGCACTTTACAACACCTGGAGAATTAACATGACCACATATATACACATATATGTCCTCAACTGATGATTCACTTTCCATAT
>ERZ835109.2456-NODE-2456-length-11757-cov-3.233806_pt1 | contig 11757 bp, 4 predicted proteins | sample MGYA00519946_ERZ835109 | MGnify/ENA primary metagenome ERZ835109 (study PRJEB31850, sample SAMEA3708771) | human gut metagenome | biome: human gut; feature: human-associated habitat; material: faeces | place: China | collected 2014 ...
ACCCGGCGAAATACCACAGAGTGGCGGATTCACAGAAATGCCTTCGCGTAAGCGGAAAACATAATGACCTTGAAGAAGTAGGACATGACACGTACCACCATACCATGTTCGAAATGTTGGGCAACTGGTCTTTCGGTGATTACTTCAAGAAAGAGGCTATCAGTTGGGCATGGGAATATCTGGTAGACGTACTGAAGCTAAACCCGGAACACTTGTATGCCACCGTATTCGAAGGCAGCCCCGAAGAAGGATTGGAGCGCGACAATGAGGCAGCTTCTTATTGGGAACAATTCCTGCCGAAAGATCACATCATCAATGGAAACAAGCATGATAACTTCTGGGAAATGGGTGATACCGGTCCTTGCGGTCCTTGCTCGGAAATCCATATCGACCTGCGTCCGGCAGAAGAACGTGCAAAAGTTTCCGGTCGCGATCTCGTAAACCACGATCATCCGCAAGTAATCGAAATATGGAACCTCGTGTTCATGCAATACAACCGCAAAGCGGATGGCAGTCTCGAATCGCTTCCTGCAAAAGTAATCGATACAGGTATGGGTTTCGAACGTCTGTGTATGGCATTGCAAGGAAAAACCTCCAATTACGATACGGATGTATTCCAGCCGATGATCAAGGCCATTGCCAAAATGGCGGGAGTTGAATACGGTAAAGACAAACAGCAGGATATCGCCATGCGCGTAATAGCCGACCACATTCGTACGATTGCTTTCTCCATCACAGACGGACAATTGCCATCGAATGCCAAAGCCGGATACGTTATCCGTCGCATCCTGCGTCGTGCCGTACGTTACGGTTATACCTTCCTGGGACGGAAACAGGCATTTATGTATAAGCTTCTTCCAGTACTGATTGATAATATGGGAGATGCTTATCCGGAATTGATCGCCCAGAAAGGATTAATCGAAAAGGTAATTAAAGAAGAAGAAGAAGCTTTTCTCCGTACATTGGAAACAGGAATTCGTCTGCTCGACAAGACAATGGCCGATACCAAAGCTGCCGGAAAGACAGAAATCAGTGGAAAAGACGCCTTCACTTTATATGATACCTTCGGTTTCCCGCTTGACCTTACGGAATTGATTCTTCGCGAAAACGGCATGACCGTAAACATCGGAGAGTTTGACGCAGAAATGCAACAACAAAAACAACGTGCACGCAACGCTGCTGCAATAGAAACAGGAGACTGGATCATACTAAAAGAAGGAACCAGTGAATTTGTCGGTTATGACTACACAGAATACGAAGTATCTATTTTGCGTTACCGTCAGATAAAACAAAAAAATCAGACATTGTATCAAATCGTACTCGATCATACTCCTTTCTACGCCGAAAGCGGCGGCCAGGTAGGTGATACCGGTGTATTGGTCAGCGAATTCGAGACCATCGACGTAATTGATACCAAGAAAGAAAATAATCTGCCGATTCACATTACCAAGAAATTACCGGAACATCCGGATGCTCCGATGATGGCTTGTGTAGATACAGACAAACGTGCAGCCTGTGCGGCCAACCACTCTGCCACCCACTTACTGGACGAGGCCCTGCGTGAGGTTCTGGGCGAACATGTAGAACAAAAAGGATCGCTGGTAACCCCGGATTCCCTGCGCTTTGACTTCTCCCACTTCCAGAAAGTGACAGACGAAGAAATCCGTAAAGTAGAGCATATGGTAAATGCCAAAATCCGCGCCAATATTCCCTTGAAAGAGTATCGCAATATTCCTATTGAAGAAGCTAAAGAGCTGGGTGCAATTGCCCTCTTCGGTGAAAAATACGGCGACCACGTGCGCGTCATACAATTTGGTTCATCCGTGGAATTCTGTGGAGGTACCCATGTAGCTGCCACCGGAAGCATCGGCATGATAAAAATCATGTCTGAAAGTTCGGTTGCTGCCGGTGTACGCCGTATCGAAGCATTTACAGGGGTAAAAGTGGAAGAGATGTTGGACACTATCCAAGATACTCTGAGCGATCTCAAGGCACTTTTCAACAATGCACCCGATTTAGGCATTGCCATCCGTAAGTACATTGACGAAAACGCCGGACTGAAGAAACAGCTCGAAGACTTTATGAAAGAGAAAGAGGTAGCTCTCAAAGAACGCCTATTGAAAAATGTACAGGAAATCCACGGCATTAAAGTGGTTAAGTTCTGCGCTCCAATGCCAGCCGAAACCATAAAGAATATCGCTTTCCAACTGCGCGGGGAAATCACAGAAAACTTCTTCTTCGTAGCAGGAACCATCGACCACGCAAAACCGATGCTGACAGTTATGATCAGTGACAATCTGGTTGCAGGTGGATTAAAAGCCGGTGATCTGGTAAGAGAAGCTGCCAAACTGATTCAAGGCGGTGGCGGTGGCCAACCTCATTTCGCAACAGCCGGAGGAAAGAATCCGGACGGGTTAAATGCCGCCATAGAAAAAGTATTGGAACTGGCCGGTATCTAAAATCAGATTTTTTCTTATAAAAGCAAAGGATTGATTCTCGTAAAAGGAGATTCAATCCTTTTTTTCTTTATAACCCAGCGAAAACAGACCTAAACATAGAGAAATTGACATAAAGTTCAGCTTTTATATTACTTATTTACCTTATATTTTTTACATTTGCGGCTTAAAACTATGTTATCGCTAAACTCTAACCCCGAACATATGAAGACATTCACCTACGCACTTTTATTTTTTTTACTACTATTCACTGCCTGCACCGCTCCTCACGAAAAAGTATCTGTAGACTACACAACGTACGTAAACCCTTTCATAGGAACCGATTTTACAGGTAATACCTATCCCGGAGCACAAGCGCCATTCGGCATGGTCCAGCTTAGTCCGGACAATGGTCTCCCCGGCTGGGATCGAATATCAGGATACTTTTACCCAGACAGTACCATTGCCGGATTCAGCCATACCCATCTGTCGGGAACAGGTGCCGGCGACCTGTATGATATTTCTTTCATGCCCGTAACCCTGCCTTATAAAGAGGCGGAAGTACCGTTAGGCATCCACTCCCGTTTCTCCCATGACGACGAATCGGCAACAGCCGGTTACTACCAGGTACTGCTAAAAGACTATAATATAAATGTAGAACTTACTGCTACCGAACGCTGCGGTATTCAGCGTTACACTTTTCCGGAAGCACAGGCAGCCATCTTCCTGAATCTAAAAAAGGCGATGAACTGGGATTTCACCAACGACTCCCGCATCGAGATTGTAGATTCTGTCACCATACAAGGTTACCGATTCTCCGACGGATGGGCACGTGACCAGCATATTTATTTCCGGACCCGTTTCTCAAAACCTTTTACCTCTGTACAAATAGATACGACTGCCATCATCAAAGATGGCAAACACATAGGAACCGCCGCCATAGCCCGCTTTGATTTCAACACAAAGAAAGGTGAACAAATTATTGTCAGCACTGCCATTTCCGGAGTCAGCATGCAAGGAGCCGAAAGAAATTTATCGGCCGAAGTACCCGACAATGACTTTGATAAATATCGTAATGCGATTCGCGACAACTGGAACCGGCAACTTTCCAAAATAAAAGTGGAAAGCAGCAACAACGATGATAAAGTAAACTTTTATACCGCACTCTATCACAGCATGATTGCGCCGACCATTTATAGCGATGTGGACGGTGCATATTACGGCCCTGACAAACAAATCCACCAGACAAACGGCTGGGTAAACTACAGTACCTTCTCACTATGGGATACTTTCCGTGCCGCCCATCCCCTTTTCACCTATACCGAACCGGAACGTGCCAACGATATGGTGAAATCCTTCCTTGCCTTTTATGAACAAAACGGCCGCCTTCCGGTGTGGAACTTCTACGGCAGTGAAACCGATATGATGATCGGTTACCATGCCGTTCCTGTAATCGTAGATGCCTACTTGAAAGGCATAGGCAATTTTGATCCGGAAAAAGCGCTTGAAGCCTGTGTCGCAACAGCTAATATAGATGATTATCGCGGCATCGGAATCTATAAAAAATCAGGATATGTACCTTACAATATCACAGATAGCTACAATGCCGAAAACTGGTCGCTGTCTAAAACACTGGAATATGCATATGACGATTATTGCATTGCCAAGATGGCTGAAAAGATGGGTAGGAAAGAGGTCGCCGAAGAATTTCACAAACGTTCTCAAAACTATAAAAACCTATACAATCCCGCTACTTCTTTCATGCAGCCACGAGATGACAAAGGGAACTTTATAAAAGATTTCCATCCGGATGAATATATCCCGCATATCTGTGAAAGCAACGGCTGGCAATATTTCTGGTCCGTGCAGCAAGACATCAACGGGCTCATGGCACTGACCGGCGGTAAAGAACGTTTCGCGGAGAAACTGGACAGCATGTTCACTTATCACCCTTCTGCGGATGACAAACTTCCTATATTCAGCACCGGTATGATCGGTCAATACGCCCACGGAAATGAGCCCAGCCATCATGTGATCTACCTGTACAACACCGTAAACCAACCTTGGAAAACCCAGCAATATGCAGCCAAAGTCATGCATGAACTTTATCTAAATACTCCCGCCGGACTTTGTGGCAACGAAGATTGCGGACAGATGTCCGCCTGGTATGTATTCAGCGCAATGGGATTTTATCCGGTAGATCCGGTCAGTGGAAAATATGAGATAGGTACCCCCCTGTTTCCTGAAATGAAAATGCAGTTATCGAACGGTAATGCATTTACTGTACTCGCTCCGGCCGTCAGCAGAGAGAATATTTACATTCAATCCGTAAAACTCGACGGTAAGCCTTATGACAAGAGCTACATCACCCATGAACAAATAATGGGAGGTGCCACTCTTGAATTTGAAATGGGCAACACCCCCGGCCCGGTATGGTATAAGTAACCTAAAAAAACCGTGAATGAAGGAAGATTTTAATATCACCTACAAAGCTCTCTTTCGAAAGTACTATCCGAATCTGATCTTCTACGCCACCCGTCTGGTAGGTGAGGAAGAAGCGGAGGACGTAGTGCAGGATGTATTTGTAGAATTATGGAAGCGGAAAGACACCATAGAGATAGGAGATCAGATCCAAGCCTTTCTCTATCGTGCCGTTTACACCCGTGCTCTCAACGTCCTGAAACATCGCAATGTGGAAGACGGCTACTGCGCCGCCATGGAAGAAATCAACCAAAGGCGTGCCGAATTCTATCAACCGGACAACAACGAAGTGATCCGGAGGATTGAAGACCGGGAACTACGGAAAGAAATCTACGATGCAATCAACGAACTTCCGGACAAGTGCAAAGAAGTTTTCAAACTCAGCTATCTGCATGATATGAAAAACAAAGAGATAGCCGATGTCCTCGGGGTTTCACTACGCACGGTAGAAGCACATATGTACAAGGCACTGAAATACTTACGGAGCAGACTCGATCACTTAATTATCTTACTCACATTATTTTTTCTGAGATAAGTAAGTGTTTTTATTGATTGAGTTGTTTATTTATATAATATATAGAAGAAATGAATAATCTCAGCGAAGAAATAATAGCAAAGTTCCTCATGGGGAAGTGCACAGAGGAAGAACTCGTCCAGGTAAATCTCTGGATAAAAGAATCAGATGAAAATGCCCGAAAGCTATTCCGGATGGAAGAAATATACCATCTCGGAAAAGAAAAACATACAGTATCTCCCAAAAGAATGGACCAGGCGGAAAGGAGTTTGTACAAACGTCTGGCCATAGAAGAAGCAAAGCAGAACAGGACATTGGCGATCCACCGCTGGATGAAATACGCAGCCATCATCACTGTCATTTTATTGACAGGTACCGGCATCACCTATTGGATAGGACAAAATGCCTTGATAAACAACAAGATGATCGCTGTTGCCTCAGAAGGCAATGTAGAAGAAATCGTATTGCCGGACGGCACTAAAGTATGGTTAAACCAGTCGGCTGTCCTCAAATACCCACGCGAATTCTCCGACAAAGAGAGAAACGTTTATCTGGAAGGTGAAGCCTATTTCGAAGTAACCAAAAATAAAGCAAAACCCTTTATCGTGCAGAGCGAAGCCATGCAGGTAAGGGTACTTGGAACCACCTTCAACTTCAAGAGCAGCAAAGCCTGCAAATCGGCAGAGGCCACTCTGATAGAAGGAGAGATTGAAGTCAAAGGCAATAATGAAGAAGGGATGATCATCCTTGCCCCGGGACAAAAAGCAGAGCTTAACAGAGAGAGCAAACGGCTGACCGTAAAGCAAGTGGACGCCCGAATGGATGCGGTGTGGCACAATAATCTGATACCTTTCGAGAAAGCGGATATCTATAGCATAGCAAAAACATTGGAACGCTTCTACAATGTAAAAATCATCTTATCTCCTGATATCACAATCAACAATACATATTCGGGAGTATTAAAAAGAAAAGACAGCATCAATTCTGTATTAAAATCTTTAAAGAATTCAATTCCCATCGATTATAAGATCGTAGGAAACAGTATATTTATATCCGACCAGGCTAAGAAATAATTTCATCGGTTTACCTTCTCCCCGGTAAACACTCAACTCATATATTATGAAAAAACTTCTTTTAATGATCTGTGCGCTGAGTAGCGCACTTCTTATCCAGGCAAAAGACCGGACTCAATATGTCAATCCCCTGATGGGAACCCAGTCTTCCTACGAACTCTCCACCGGAAATACATATCCTGCTATTTCCCGCCCTTGGGGAATGAACTTCTGGACACCCCAAACCGGAAAAATGGGGGATGGCTGGCAGTATGTTTACACTGCAAACAAAATTCGCGGTTTCAAACAGACCCATCAGCCCAGCCCATGGATCAATGATTACGGGCAGTTCTCTATTATGCCTGTTGTTGGGAAGCCCGAATTCGATGAAGAAAAACGAGCCAGCTGGTTCGCCCACAAAGGAGAAGTAGCCCGCCCTCATTATTATAAAGTATACCTTGCCGAACACGATGTAGTAACCGAAATGACCCCAACCGAACGTGCCGTTCTTTTCCGCTTTACCTTTCCGGAAAATGATCATTCGTACATCGTTGTAGATGCCTTTGACAAAGGGTCATGCATCCGTATTTTACCGGAACAGAACAAAATCATCGGTTACACTACACGTAATAGCGGAGGAGTACCGGAGAATTTTAAAAACTACTTCGTTATCGAATTCGATAAACCGTTTACCTATAAAGCTACTTTTGCGGACAAGGCTCTGAAAGAAAATACGCTTGAACAAACAGCCGACCACACCGGTGCCGTTATCGGTTTCAAAACCCGTAAAGGAGAAATAGTGCATGCCCGTATCGCCTCTTCGTTCATCAGCCCCGACCAGGCCGTACAGAATCTGAAAGAACTCGGAAACGATGATTTCGACACCTTAGTCCAGAAAGGAAAAGATTCCTGGAACAACGTTTTAGGTAAAATAGAAGTAGAAGGCGGTAATCTCGATCAATATCGCACATTCTATTCGTGCCTCTATCGCTCTCTTCTTTTTCCACGCAAATTCTACGAACTGGATATAAACGGAAATCCTGTTCATTACAGCCCATACAACGGACAAGTGCTTCCCGGATACATGTACACCGACACCGGTTTCTGGGACACCTTCCGTTGCCTGTTTCCTTTTCTCAACTTAATGTATCCGTCGGTGAACCAAGAGATGCAGGAAGGTCTCATCAATACCTACAAGGAAAGCGGATTCTTCCCCGAATGGGCAAGCCCCGGACACAGAGGTTGCATGATTGGTAACAACTCGGCATCCGTACTGGTAGATGCCTACTTGAAAGGAGTGAAAGTGGACGATGTAAAAACACTGTACGAAGGGCTTATTCACGGAACAGAGAATGTACATCCGGAAGTTTCTTCTACCGGACGTCTCGGATATGAATATTACAATAAATTGGGTTACGTGCCCTATGATGTAAAAATCAACGAAAATGCTGCCCGCACATTAGAATACGCATACAACGACTGGTGTATCTACCAGCTTGCCAAAGCATTGAACCGCCCGAAAAAAGAGCAAAAGCTCTTTGCACAACGTGCCATGAATTATCGTAATATATTCGACAAGGAATCGAAATTGATGCGCGGACGCAATGAAGACGGACAATTTCAATCTCCATTTTCCCCTTTAAAATGGGGAGATGCTTTCACAGAAGGCAATAGCTGGCACTATTCCTGGTCTGTATTCCATGATCCCCAGGGACTGATTGACCTTATGGGAGGTAAAGCCCCCTTCGTTCAGATGCTCGACTCCGTATTTGCCGTTCCACCTTTATTCGACGACAGCTATTACGGACAAGTAATTCATGAGATCCGCGAAATGACCGTAATGAATATGGGAAATTATGCACACGGCAATCAGCCCATTCAGCACATGATCTATCTGTATAATTATGTCGGACAACCCTGGAAAGCCCAATATTGGTTACGCCAAGTGATGGATCGCATGTATACTCCCGGTCCCGACGGTTATTGCGGTGATGAAGATAACGGTCAAACTTCTGCCTGGTATGTATTCTCTGCATTGGGATTCTACCCGGTATGTCCGGGAACCGATGAATATGTACTTGGAGCCCCTCTGTTCAAAAAAGCGACCCTGCATCTGGAGAATGGTAATAATTTGGTAATAGATGCTCCTGACAATGACGAGAATACCATGTATATAAAATCGCTCCAGTTCAACGGAGATAATTATACCAAGAACTATCTGAAACACGGGGATCTGCTCAAAGGCGGAACCATAAAATGCCATATGAGCCGGACTCCTAATTTACAGAGAGGTATTCAGCCTTCTGATTTCCCCTATTCCTTTTCAACAGAAGAAAAGAAAAAATAATCGAATTTATTCCTTTTTTACTGATTGCATCCAGACCCCAACAGTAAATCCGTTTACTCACTCCCTTCACTTTTTCCAATGTCCGACAAAGGCATGGGATTGTGAAGGGAGTTGTTTATTATCTCCCCTCCCCCCTTTCAGGCAAGAACATTGCATTTATAAGCGAGGATATATATTTTTGCAACATCTCTAAAATGACAATTTATATAGGACTAACAACGGGAAAAGCAAACTTATCGAGGTCTTAAAAATATTGGGCAAATTAACTTGGCATAACAAGAGAAGTTGTCAACTAAATCCCAGTACAGTATAATAATTCGTTTCAACTTATTGGAAAGGAAAGTTTCTTCTACATGGAACTCCTTGTTTCATTAGGTTGGAACTCTTTGTTTCATCAGCTTGAAACTCTTTGTTTCATCCGTATGAAACTTTTTGTTTCTCGGTGTGGAACGAATGGTTTCTCCGGAGGAAACAAAGTTAATATAATGTTTCACCTCATAATCATCTATATAAAAACGCTTTTAAGATAACAAAAAACTGTATTAACACACTCCTTGAACACATAAACAAAATTATTTAAAAAAAACTTCATTTAGCAGTAAGTGTATTTTCATCTATCATTGTTTTATTATCAAAAGGGGAAACAGAAGTATCCTCATACAAATATATTACTAATGTATAACCACTAAATTTTGTTTATGGAAAGCAATCATTCTTTTCGAAGTGCTAAATCACTTCGGGCTTTACTGATTCTTTTGCTTATGGTAATCCCAGTACAATGGGCCGTCGCTCAATTGACACTGAACACCTCTCGCACCACATTAGGAGCAATCATTAAGCAAATTCAGTCTCAATCCGAGTATCAATTCTTTTATGACGATCAATTGTCAACAATCCCCGTTGAGGCCATAAAAGTAGAAAATGCATCATTAGAAGATGTATTAAATCGAATCCTCAAAAATAAAAACATTTCATTTAAGGTAGAAGATAACATTATCTATCTGAAACCTCAAACACCTGCCCAAGATCAACAACCAAAGGTAGGACAACCACGCAAAATAAGCGGGACTATTGTCGATGAAAACGGTGAACCGTTGATTGGTGTAAATGTACTTGTAAAAGGAACAACCAATGGAGTGATCAGCGATTTCGACGGCAATTACACTTTAATGGTCGATGAAGAAAACCCTATCCTCCAGTTTTCATACATAGGCTATACTCCGCAAGAAATAACCGTAAAAGAACAAGCTGTTATCAACCTGAAAATGACATCCGATACACAAGTAATTGATGAAGTCGTAGTAACAGCATTAGGAATCAAACGTGAAAAAAAGATGCTCGGATATTCCGTTCAAGAAATAAAGAGCGACGCATTGAACACGACCGGAGATCCTTCCGTAACCAGTGCATTGCAAGGAAAAGTTGCCGGCTTGCAAATGAACACCTCCAGTACCGGGTTAGGTGGTTCTACTAAAATAACAATCCGTGGTAATTCTTCTTTAACAGACAACAACCAACCATTATGGATCGTAGACGGTGTACCTTTCACAGATAACCAGACATCCGAAGCTTCCGCTTACGGAGGATACGATCGCGGAGGTACGTCTTTCGATATTAATCCTGAAGACATTGAATCAATTTCCGTATTAAAAGGACCGAATGCAGCTGCCCTATACGGATCACGTGCCGGTAATGGTGTAATTCTTGTTACAACTAAAAAAGGCAGTAAAAAAGACGGATTTGGTGTAACCTACAACGGTAGTTTCACTTGGAGCCAAGTAACCGGTACATTGAAAATGCAAGATAAATATGGTCAAGGAAGCAGAGGGGAGTTGGTATATAAGCCTAAAGAAGGTACTCAAGAGGTAGCAAAACCGACTGTTCCTAACGATAACGAGCACCAAGATGAATGGAATGCATATAATGAATATATTGCTAACAGAACCTTGAGCGGTGAACTTGCTTATGGTCCCGAACTCGACGGTCGCATGGAACGTACCTGGAATGGAGAACTAATCCCCTATTCATATTATGGCAATAAATTGAAAGATTATTTCGACACAGGTTTCTCACAATTCCATAGTGTGTCAGTAGGTAGTTCTACCGAAAAATCCCATTTTAGGGCATCATTCGGATTTAATGGCAATGATGGTTTATTCAAAGACGAGACTTTGGAAAAAATCACAGCGGATATCAACGCGGGAGCAGAAGTTAACAAATATCTATCAATAGATGGTAAAATATCGCTTTCACGTATGTCTGCCAAAAATCGTCCACTGACAGGACTCAACGGTGAAGTGGCACAACTACTCCTCATTCCGGGTAACATCCGCTTGTCCGATTTACAGAATTATACAACCACAGAACGTTTACACGAAAACTGGTTTGGTCCCAATCAACATTATTCCAATCCTTACTATGTGCGTCACCGTTATCAAAACTCCGATGAACGTTGGAGGGCATTCGGTTATTACGCAGCCAAACTGAACCTGACAGACTGGATGAAATTTTCTGCTAAATATGCATTCGATTACTATCGTACCAGACTACAGACCAGCGACTTAAGCTTGGGTGATCAGGCCATCGCCGGAAACGGAGAAAGTTGGCAGGAAAAACTTACTACGGACAATATGAGCAGAGGAGAAGAAAATCATTTTGAGCACAACATCGAATTCATGTTTACAGGAGATAAAGCATTCGGTGAAAAATTCCGTCTCGGCTACAATGTGGGTAGTAATATCATGTATCAGCAATTTGAAACTCTGACAGTAGGAGTCAAAAATATGTTAGATAAAAACAACTGGTTATTCAATACAGCCGAAAGATTGGACAATGCAACAGACAAGGGACATGAAAGAGCCATGTATTCCGTATTCGGATCATTACAACTTGCTTACAACGAATATCTGTCATTAGACTTAACTGCAC
>ERZ835109.2463-NODE-2463-length-11715-cov-3.455146_pt1 | contig 11715 bp, 11 predicted proteins | sample MGYA00519946_ERZ835109 | MGnify/ENA primary metagenome ERZ835109 (study PRJEB31850, sample SAMEA3708771) | human gut metagenome | biome: human gut; feature: human-associated habitat; material: faeces | place: China | collected 2014 ...
TCAGGCCCAACCACCTCAAATAACGCGCCTTCAAGCGGGAGGGTCGTGCCCGTTTCGTACTTCCGGATGATCAATCCGGTTTCAGGCAAATCAGTAGGCTCATCACTGCCGTAGGTGCTGTAGGTGGACAGCCGTTTGTTGACCGTCGGGTCCGTATCCACCATATAGTTTTGCAGCTGCCCGTACTTGTCCACCTCGGCACAGGTAGCATAGAAGATGGCGTATTTGTAGACGTTGGTCGAGAAGGAGAGCTGGACACTGCCGTTGGTACCGGCAATGGCGCTTTTGGGGTAGATGACTTTGAACTGCGCACCATACCCATCACCCGTAGCCTCTGTCTTCAGGGCGGTAATCTCATTGTTCTGCATATCCACGATCTTCGTACCGGCGGGCACGCTGGCAGGATCAGTGAAGGAGACAGAAACATGGTAATCACATACCCAGGTCTTGGACCAGAAGGTGAAGATCTGCTGCTGATACTGCTGGCCATTGATGGTCACATCATAAGCAACAGAACGGTCGGGAGTGCAGGTGATGTTGGGCTCAAGAAGTTCATTCCAGTTGGCACCACGACGATAAATGTCCTTTGTCGCGGCAAGTACGGCCTGGGCCCTTTCCAGCTCTTCGCCCTTGAGGGCAGGATTGACCTTCATATTGTTGATGTCCCAATGGCCTAAAAGGTAGGTCCACAGAGCCATCTTGGTTGCGTAGTAGGCCTCGTACTTATCGTTCAGCTTCAGCTCCCACAGGTCGAGGGTGGGATAGCCATTAGCGACGATGCCCAGGACTTTGGGGTCGGAAGTCTTCTCCTCGGCCAGATATTTGATGGACTCACCGACCTCCACTGTCTGAGGGACACCCTTTGTGTTGGGGTTGACGCAGTAGGCGGGGATCTCCTTCGTGCGGCCATTGCTGTCCGTGTAATTGTAATAGGTATAGATCAGGTCGCGTACACGACCATTGATGGACAGGTAAGAAAGCTCCGTACCCCCATCAAAGATGTTGATTTCGCCCAGTGCCTCCTCCTCAGACGATGCGGCAAAGGCAGCCGTCGGGAACAGGGCGAGGGCGAGGACCAACACCAACAGCATGGAAAGAATGCGTTTTTTCATATTGATTCCTCCTGTTGGTGGCGCCGCATGATCGCGTGCGCCGATTGGTGTGGATAAAAGGAAAAGGCGATATGCTCGGAAGCACATCGCCCTGCGTGTGGTATTCAGTTGGCTCAGACTACGTGGATCTTATACTCGGTGTACTGGAAAATGCCGTTGCAGAACACGTCCCATGCCTCCATGGAGTAGGTGCCGGGAGGACAGGAGTCGAACAGGCCGGTGATTTGATCTGCGCGCCACGGCCAGAAGCTCTGTGCCGTGAGGTCGGGGGCAATGGTCAGGTTGATGCGCACCTTCGCATTTCCGCTGGGGAACAGTACCGGCGCGCCATTTTGCCAAGTCTCGGGATTGCTGCCGATGGCATTATAGAGGGTGCAGAGCATCCGGCGCGTCTCATAGACATTGCGCAGGAACAGGTACTCCTTCCCGTTTGCCGTGAAGTGCCGCGCTTCGGCATCCGGCAGCTCCACCTGCGGCATCAAAGACCAGTCACAAACCGGTTCGGGCAATGGGCCCAGCGGCCCGGAAGCGAACATATTGGCATCATAACGGCTGACGTCGGTGATGGTGTAGTCGGTGCCGTCATTACAGCGGATCACGTCTCCGGTTTTCGGGACATACTGGCTGCCGTCGGTCGGCAACGCCACAGTCCCGGTGGAAGCGGGGGCGCTGTTCACAGTAGTTGCGGTACCCAGAGGACTGCCCAGTGCCCGATACATCAGCACGGCCATATCGCCGCGGGTGATGGTGCTGTCAGCCAGAGCCTCGGAAGGGGTCAGACCCAATTCCACGGCCTTGGCGTAGGCGGTGTGATACGACCAGCTATCAGCAGATACTTCCAAGAACCGCAGCATGACCGTGCACGCTGCTTCAGGTGTAACTGGATCATTGGAGCCATACAGGCCGTTTCCGTATCCGGCCACCAGCCCGTTGGTATAGCAGAAGCCCACAAAGGATTTGGCCCAGTCCGGCACATCGGTGAAGACGCACTGGCTGGCATAGAAGCTCTGATCGGCTGCCAGATGCTCCGGGTTCCCAACCAACCGGGCGAGCAGCACGGCCAAGTGCGCCCGGGTCAGATTGTTGCCAAATATCATGTCACCGTTATTGTCGCCGACCATGATGCCTTGCTCCTTCAGATACTTTCCGGCTCGATCCAGTTCAGACTCGGTCTGTGCTGCCAGAACCGGGCAGGTCAGGGATAGAGTCAGTACCACGCTCATGAGCCATGCGATTTTCTTTTTCATGCAGATTCCTCCTTGCAATTCGATTTGCTCAAATTACACAGATGAACTGCGTATTTTACAACTTTCGCTCAGGATACTTCCCGCGCCTGTACGCACCAGCGCAGTTCAGGCTGGTTTCTGACACAGGTAATGAGCGTGATCATATTTTCGCTGGAACGGCCAAGTCGGGAAAAATCGGTCTCCAGGATCTTGCCAACATAAAAGACTTCATAGGTCCGCTTGCCCAATTTGGTCGTGTAGCTGATGGTGTCGCCATCCTCCAGGGTGTGGATCTGACCAAAGTGGTTGGCAACGCCCCGATTATGGCCAGCAAGTCCAATATTTCCATCCCAGCAGGAGGTGGACTTGAAGTGACCGGCGCCCTTGGCCAGACTTTCCAGACTTTCATCCTCGTAGACCTTCACTTTCAGATCCAGGGAAGGGATACGCAATGTACCGAGGCTGCCGTCCGAGTAGTAGAGCCCGTCCGGAAGGGTGAACTTGCTGCTGGAGTAGGAGGGCTCACTGTAATCATCGGGTGGGTAGTAGGTGCTGCCGGATCCGGAACTGATATAGCCGCCGGATATGCCGGAATAGGTGGGGACGTTCAGTGTCACACCGGTTCCCAGCTGATAGGACTCAGGACTGCCGAAGGGGGGAGGCACAATCGCCGTATTCTTGCTGCGGTCGATGTTGTCCCATTCAGAACTGCCACCCACCACGATCACCTCATCAACAGAGGTGGCCGGTGCATACAGAGGATCATCAGGCGCGGAGATGTTATACTCCAGCGCCAGTGCCGGGGTCAGCATCAGCGTTGTCATTACCGCTGCAAGCAGAGTTCTCAGGATCCATTTCTTCATCGGTCATACGCTCCTTTCTGCGCTTTACCAGCATATAGGCGCCGCAGCCACCGGCCACAGCGACAAGGATGAGTCCGCCAATGATCAGCGCCGCCACAGGGAACTCGCTTTCAGACTCATCTGCTACAACCGGCTCCGGCTCAGAAATTTCTTTACCGGTGAAGATGACGGTATAGCGAATCATGGTGACGCCCGTGCGGTGTACGTCACCCACATAATCGGCTGTGGTGGTATAGCCTTTCACATAGCTGACGGTTTTGGTGCCGCTGTAGGTGCAAATGGCGGTATAGCGGTCGCCGATCTCATAGTCGTCGGCGTTGTAGGTGTTATCTGTCTGCCACTGGACATCGGAAAGAGTGAGGGAGCGGCCGTTGTCCTCGATGGTCTTTGGGAGATACTGGGTATCAGCATCCGACAGATTGGGGTAGTTGCGTGTGGCAGTTACAGCCTGCTTGCTGCTTCCGTACCCGGACACCTCGGTTTCAATGGAATCCAGATCTAGACGCAGGGTGCCGGTAAAGCCTTCCTCAGTGGTCACTTCACGCTCCTGCGGAAGCAGGGACAGCAACGTTTCCAGATCCTTCTTTTTGCTCTCCACCGTTTCCGTCTGAGTGAGCGGCTGCGTTTCCGTGCCGATGATCACCTCACGGAGAATATCGGTGCAGCTGTATTCGAGTCCATCGCGCTCAAAGGCGGCCATGGGCAGTGTGGAGGGATCCGTGCTGGGGGAGAGGTCATAGACTTTTCGGATCTCACGGTTATCGAGATCCAGAATAATATCAACGGGATACAGCGATTCGGGATTTGCCGCATCGCTGATGCTCGCTGCACTTGCCGGCAGCGCGAGGGTTACGACAAGGAACAATGCGGCAAGCGAAGAAATTGCTTTTTTCATAGCTTAATTCCTCCTGTTATCGTTTGGTGGGTCATGGTCATTTTTACTCGTCCTGGTGCTGCATCTGGGAATCGCTCAGCGGCTCGAAGGTAACGCTTCGCAGAGGGCCCAGATTACCGTTGGCCAAGAAATCGTAGAGGATACGGGCTATCTGCAGGTTGCGTTCGTTTGCCAGCTCCTCCACATCACAGCTGGTAAAGGCAATGTAGTTGTTGAGATGGGTGGTCAGGATATACCATTCACGCCACGACCAAAAATTCTGTTCGTTCAGGAACGCCCAGTAGCGGTAGCCGAGCCCATGGTCATAGCTAACGCCCCCCAGATAAAGCTGGTCAGGGTCTGAAAGATCTACGTTGATCGTCCATTTCTGCCCTGCGTCTGTTGTAACGCACACTTCCATGGCTTTTGGTATAAGCTTTGTGATGGTGCAGCGCTCCAGCGTGATTTGTTCTGGGTACAGGTCCATGGCGTTGCCCGGCGACAGCACCAGTTCCTGCCCCAACGAGAGGTGCAGGGAGTTCATCTGTCTGGCGCGGTCATAGCGTTCTGTCCAGGATTCTTCTTGTGTTTGGTTCAAGCTGCTCCTCCTTTGGCAACAAAGTCCTCATTCACTCAGGGAGTGTACTGCCCGCCCCGGATCAGAGGCTGGAGATATGCAACGATGAAGCCGAGCGTATTAAGCACCAGCCAGGTGACTACAATCCGTTTGAGCCAGCTGGATGCTTCTGCCACGGCGCGTTCGTTGCGGGAAATCATGCGCACCAACAGTGCAACGGAAGCTGCAGTGACCGCCACGATGGTGGAGATACCGACCAGCTTCCCGTATACATCTGCCATGATGTCGGAAAACCGGGTCCAGATCGTATCACCAGCGGTTGTGCCGTTGGTCGCCAGTGCGGGCTGGAGACAAAGCATGGTGGTCATGCACAACACACTGAGCATTCTCATTTTCCCCCGGAGCTTGTCCCCAATCTTCTTGAGTTTCTGCGCCATACCGATACCCTCCTTTCTGCGATTTTGGCAACAAAAAAACGCCGGTCTCGAAGCGAACTTTCTCGCAGTCAAGACCGGCGTTATGCCAGTGCCCAGTTTTGGACGGTATCAGTATAGCATTTTGGTATTCTCATGTCATCGGCGCGGAGTCTGCCATTTATCCTGCCATTTTTCCAGACAATACGGCTCATAGTCCCTCCTCAAGCAGAACCAGCACCTCCAGCCATGCATCCAGACTTCCTGCAGGTGCGGCCCAAAGGCGGATGGACAGGATGTTGATAGCCTGTTGGCGGAGCCGGTAATAGTGCCGGTCAGAGATATCCAGCCGATACAACAGCTCATCGTGTGTCAGCTTCTCTGGGATGATGTAGGTTTGGAAGATGATGTCGTACATTTTCTGCCCGTTTTTGGGCTTCTGCCGCAGAACTGTGATTGCCTCGTTGATCCGATCCATCAGCAGACGGGACTTTTTCACACATTCCAGCCGATGCTCCAGCCGATTATTCTGCATGGCCAGCTGTGCATCGACAGCAGTGAGTAAGGCATCCAGATTGTGCAGCGGCCGATCCAGCTCCTCCGCAACCCGGGCGGGGAAGCATTCCAGTGCCCATGCGATGTCCCGGTAATGCTGCAGCATCTGCTGGGTGTTGTGGTACATGTTCTTGCGCAGAGCTTTGTCGGCGCTGCGAGCCTTTTCGTTGGTGATCTCCTGATCCGGTACGATCCCCTTGCGCTCTAAAAGGCTCAAAAACTGTTCGGCGTGAGGAGTGAGCTGAGCAGTAGGCAGGCTACCACAGCGAGACTCCATCAAATCTGCCATAATCGATTCCTCCTTGGCGATTCACGGGGCCATCGCGTGGAGAGGCCCCGGAAAAGTAATCTTGTTCGCGCGCACATGGGTAATTACCCAGGCAGTCCATACTGAGACTCTTACAACTCCCACAGGGAGAAATATACGCGCGTAATATAGGGGGTAAAAGCGCAACACGACCCTGAACAGCTGTTTCTGGTGCTGGTGTCATGCCCAGTTTGGTCAGCACAGTCTTGCTGTACCAAGCAATCATGCGGCCCAGTTGTTCACGGTCGGTGCCCTGAAAATGCGTATTTCGTTTCATTGTGCGTATTTCATTGAAAATGCGTACAACTTCTTCGGAGGTCGGGGCTGCCACGGGCGAGCTGGTTGGGTAAGCGATGTTAAAGATGAGGCATCCGAAAGAACCTGGCAGCTTCAGAAGCGGGAAGGTATCCGCGTGTTTTCTGAAGAAGCGCCAGACCTTCGTTTTCTCCCATCCCCACCGTTTGCCCAATGACTCCAAAGAAAAAACAGCCCCATGCGGTCCGAGCTGGACAGCAGGTGCTGTGTGAGAAAAAGCATTGCGAGGATCTTGCCATACTGTATGGCACCAGAGATCCAGCCATGCGTCTGCCTCTTCAAAGCAGTAATGTTGTTTTACGAGCCGATCTGTGATGTTGCGGGGGAGGCATAAAAAGCCATAGCCGGGTGTAGCGTAGACTGCGTCCGTCTCATTCATACAGGCGGCGCCGGAACAGCGGAACACCCAGTCGTTGATTTGATAGGTGAGCTTCTTTGTGTTTGGATCTAATTCATGGCTGACATATCCGAGTTCGGAAAGAGTGGTCAGGGTATCCATGGCCTTTTGACGGTTCTTGATGCCGAGGATGCTTTTCAGCCCCACGACACCACCTGACCAGGATCCTTTCTTGACCTCGTTGATGTGACCGCAGTACGTGGCTTGCCCGTTGCGGAAGGCTGCTCTGGAGGCCAGTCGGGCCCATCCACCCATGATGCCCTTACCACTGGGCAGCTGATTTCGGGGCAGCTTGACCCATTGGTACTTAAATAAGCACTTCATGCTGATGGCCTCCTATACATTATAATATAATAGTGTTACGCGCTTGCGGATGACAAATGACAGTGATATAATCTGGCTAAGTCGGAAAGGGCCTTTTTGGAGTTGCCCTCAAAATCGGGGTTTTAGCTGCTCATGTTCTCTAAACTTCTTGCTATTTGGCGAAGAGAGCAGTACAGACACCTGTTTCTGCATGGTGCGCTATTTGCAGATAAATGTTTGCAGAAAGTAGGCTGTTTTTGAAAAAACATGAACAAACAGCAGTACAAACAGGTTGTCCGGAACACTTGGTAAGGATGAGGTCGGCAGTTCGAATCTGCCCAGTAGCTTCAGAACAGCGCCTGAAATATTCGGATTTCTGGTGTTTTCTTTTACTTTTTGCAACTTTTGGAACAAATACGGTTTTGCGGATTTTCGTTGACCACATAAAATACCACAGACAGAACGAAGCGGAGTTCCCGACATGACATCGGGAACTCCGCGTTTCTTCTTCACGTGATTCAAGCCGGGACTTGGGGCTGCTGCCGCTGGGCGGCAATTTCGGCTTTCATTTGGACGATCAGTTCTGCCAGTTTCTGTTCGCATTCTTTCTCGCTGTGGGCGTAGATATTCCGAGCGAGGCGGCATCCATTGGGGAGTTTGGGAGAGTACCGTCCTTCCCACAGGTTTTCATTAATCTGGCTGAAACAGCCGGTGCCGGGTTTACGGCGCTGACCTTTGCAGGGGCGGAAGGTGGATGGGGCCGGTTTCCTTGGCGCTGTGTCTATATCCTGGCTGATTTCTGATTTGGCGATCCCTCGGTCGATTTTTGCCGCTGCGATTTTCCTCATCTCGTCTGTGACATGAGCGTAAACATTCAGAGTTGTTGCGGTGGAGACATGACCGATAATGGTGGAGAGAGTTTTGATGTTCATGCCGTTCTCCAGCGCCAGCGTTGCGAAGGTATGCCGTAAATCATGGAAACGGACACGCTTGCAGCCGGCCCGCTCCAGTATGGCGGTCAGCCGCTTGCGGACAGCAGCGGGATCTCTGGGCGAGTCATTGTTCAGCGGGGAGGGGAACATCCATGTAGAGTTTATTTCGGTTTTGTAGTCACTCAGCACCTTTAGAACAGGGGGCGGGAGGATGACGCTCCGGTTGGACGCCTTTGTTTTCGGCTCGGACACTGCCAATTCTCCCTTGACCCGGTGTACCTGCCGCTTTACCTGAAGCTCTCCGGTGTTGAAGTTTAGATCGTCCCATTGGAGGGCGCAGATCTCACCACGGCGTAGGCCGGTGGACAGTTCCAGCAGGAGCAGCTCGAAGCAGCCGTCCTCTTTGGACTGGATGAGCAGCCGCTGGATCTCCTCCGGGGAGAGAACCTGCATCTCTCTGACTTTTGCAGAGGGGAGTCGGCAGAAGTTGGAAGGATTTTTGGGGATGATCTTCTCGGAGACTGCCTTGTCCGGCGCCGCGTGGAAGGTGGTGTGGATGCCGCGGACGGTTTGGTCGGAAAGTCCCTCGCCGTACTGTTCCTGCCGGAGCAGACGGCCGTTTTGTTTGAGCCCGGTGTAGAACTGCTGGATGTCGCCGGTGGTGAGTTTGTTCAGCGGAATAGGGCCCAAGTTCGGGATGATGTGCTGATAGATCCGCCGTTCATAGGACATCTGGGTGTTGGGGCGAAGATTTGGCTTTTTGTAGGTCTGATACCAGAAGTCCAGCCATTGGGCGGCTGTCATGGTCTGCCGGGACGGTTGCGGCTCAGATCCTTTTTGCGCGGCGATCAAGCTTTTGAGTTTTTTCTCACATTCGGTCTTTGTTTTTGCCAGCACATTTTTAGTTTTGGGCAGTCCGCTGTCATCATAGCCGATGACAACGCGGCCCTCCCAGCGGCCATCACTTCTCAGGCGGACGGTGCCGGTGCCGTGTTTTCGCTGCTTTGCCAAGGTTTCATCTCCTCTCCAAGGTAGTCGGTCAGGAAACCGCCCACGATCTCAGCGGCACGCTTCTGCATATCTCCGGTGGTGTGCGCATAGGTGTCGAGGGTGAAGCTGGCCTTCGTGTGGCCCAGAATGCCAGCCAGTGTTTTGGCATCCACACCGGAGGACAGGGCATGAGATATCCGACGCGGGAGATCAAGGAAAAATTAGGCATACAGTTCAAGTTTCATTTCCTTCGTCACACTTATGGAACGATGATGGCCGAAAAGAATACGCCTACACATCTTCTGTGCAATCAAATGGGGCATGGCAACATTCACGTCACACAGAAATACTACATGGAAGCCTCCAACAGTGAAAAGTTCGTAAAATTGGGCAGCAAAGTTCGTTTGTTTGCCGCTTGCGCTGCAATGCCTTGAAACGCCTGACTTTTGGTGTTCGTTTTTGTTAGATTATAAGAACTCTCCCGCCGCCCCCCATTCTCAGAGGGCGGCGGGCCTCCCGTTCAGCAGGAAACAGAGAAGCGGCGGGAGCTGACAGATTTTGTGAAGCCCTTGTAGAGATCGGCGTAGAGCCGCTTGAAGGTGGTGCTGTCAAAGCGGTTGGAAATGATGCTTGTGTAGCGGACGATGTACGCCCCCGCGCTCAGCTCTTCCGTGTTCTGACGTACCATTTCTTCTTTGATGGCCTCGCGGATGGCGTCGGCCTTGGCTTTTGCCTTAGCGGCAAGATCGTCGTAGTTGTTCATCGTCTCAATCAGGGAAATCATTTCGTTCTTGCTCATGGTGTTTGTCTCCTTTTGGATTGTAATTTTACAAGCGGTGGGTGGCCTTAAACATCTATGCCTTTGGCAATCTCACTCTCTCTTATCCGTTCCCACTCTGATCTTGCGTTCTTGGTTCAGCTCTCGCTTACTTCGTCCGCCTTGGCTTGCTCTCTTGATCTGTTTATATAATACTACGAAATTCGTAATTTGTAAATACTATTTTCGTAATTATTTTTACGAAAAACGAAAAATGTTTTCTGTCTTCGTATTGACATACTACGCTTTTCGTAGTATGATGTATGCGTGGAAAAGGAGGCGCACAATGATAAAATTCAAGGTCAGGGTCATGCTTGCCATGCGGGACATGACACAGAAGGAATTAGCGGAGCGGACGGGTATCAGACCGCCCACGGTGTCCGCAATCTGCACAGGCTCGGTCAAGCACCTTCCAGTAGAGGCATTAGACAAGATTTGTGACGCGCTGGACTGCCAGCCCGCCGATCTCATGGAGTTTGTGAAAGACGCGGAATGACGGGGGCTATATTTCGGGAGAGGCCAAACACAAAGGCTCTTTTACAAAAATGCGTGGGCGACACTCCCGCGAAATGGCTCTTTCATACCGGAAGACGGTTTTTGCGTCTGCCTGCGGGCGGAGCACTTTTCCCGCCCATCGGCGAAAACGAAAAAAGCGGTTTTTAAGTCGCACATTTAACAGTCTTTTTCTTCTTCTATTCGCTGTTAAGTGTTTGACTTAAAAACCGCTTTGCTTATTTCCAATCCTTGAATATCTTTTTGAGAGATTCATTCCGAAGACAGTAAGTCGTTATAACAGGACTCTATCGCTTTCGTCAAAAGAAAATGCACAGCCAAACAACGGCTGTGCGGGAGATCTGAACTTCACGCGGCAACGGAGCGGGCGCGGCAGGGCTTAGAGTTCTAAAAAAGATGTATATTTCTTCTATCAATCTTGTTTTCTTCTGGAACAAAAGATGTTATACAGTTCTATCATTCTTGCTTTTGGAACGGCAATGCGTTATACTGATTGCACAAAATCGTACAAGTTTTGGGAAGTACAACATTGAGGTAAAATTGCGCTATTTTGAGGCTCACAGGCTGGTACAAGTACAAGAAATGTACAAGCTTCCGAGCCAAAAAGCGCAAAAAAGGGGAAGCCGATCTCTCAGCTTCCCCTTAAAAATCTCTTGATTTTTCAGTGCCTTCGGCTTACTTGAAGTAGCGCTCCAGCGCGTCCTCACAAGCTACATATCCTTCGCTTCGGCATAAATGCCAAAGCTCAGTTATTTCGCTGCTCGTCCTTCTCCCATCAAACCCGCTTCGCTGGGCTTTGATGGGAACCCTGGTTTACTTGAAATATCTTTCAAGTAAACCCTTGAGGGCGCGGCCGTGACGGGCTTCGTCGCGGGCCATCGGTGCTTGCCGCACGGGCAGGCCGCTTCGCGTCCTATGGGGAGTTTAGGAATATCAAGGCTTTGCGGGATTTATCTATTTATTTTTTCACTCTCATTCAAGTCGCAAGGCTGTGGAAGTCTTCCAAAAAACTTCCACAGGAGGGCTTTGCTATGGCTAATGAAACGGGTATTTACAAGTTGAAAGACGGCGGTTGGGGTTTCCGCTATACTATTTCTGTTTGCGGAAAAAGAAAGGATGTTAAGCGTGTGCGTGATGCTTACGGCAATCCAATGAAAACAAAACGAGATGCTGTTCTCGCAAGAGCCGAAGCAATGAAAGCGGAGGAAATTCCCCAACAGATAAGGATTGTTAGAAAAAGCGTGAAAGAGGTCTATCAAGAATTTTGCGAAAACGGACGCAAAGACCGTGCTTACCGGACAAAGCAAAAGCAGGATAGTCTATGGAATAATCATCTCTGCCAGAAGTTCGGCAAGCGGTATGTCGATGAGATTAACTCGTCAGAAGTCAACGACTACCTCGTTGCTCTCTACTGCGAGCAAGGATATTCCTATCAATACACCGAAAGTTTTTTGAAGATGTTTTATCTCATTTTCGGGCAGGCATATTCCCGCAACTACCTCCCCGTTGATCTCTACAACC